>OGGG01000111.1_pt1 | contig 91462 bp, 74 predicted proteins | sample 1571201 | NCBI WGS metagenome assembly OGGG01 (sample SAMEA2581946, study PRJEB24529) | metagenome | biome: Human gut stool | place: China | collected 2011 | reverse complement strand
TATCAATGACGGGCAACTTACTATCTTTTGATTTTATATCGAACTCACGTTATTTACGTTCCGGGAAATTCATCCCCGGCTTCTCTAATAGTTCTACAGCCTTAAGCATACTATTATTCATGAGATTTATTACCTGAAAATACTCACTCATATCCCATAAATCACGAGCAATCAGAGCTTTCATTTGAGCTTTTATGAGTGGAAGTGCAATTTGATACTGTTTTTCATCATATTTTGCTCCTAATGTTTTACCTAACTTTCTCAGTTCTTCAAGCATAGCAGATGTCACTTCAAAGTTCTTATTGAAATGTCGGAAGTCCTTATACTCTTTCAGCCATTCTTCACGATATGCATCTACCAGCTTCAAGTTCATCTGCACAATAGCTCCTTTATCGCGCAAGGCAAGATAATAATCAGTATACATGGTTGTATCCACAGGCACAAAATAATCCGGCATGATACCTCCTCCACCATAAACAGTACGTCCCAGCTTCAATGTCTTGTATTTCAAAGAATCCGGAAAATGGATACTATCTGCACTCAACATTTCCCCACGATTGTAGCGATCTATCAAATCTTTATTGTACTGTTCAATACTCTCGTAAGGCTTCTGAATACAACGACCGGAAGGCGTATAATAACGAGCAACAGTCAAACGAATCATAGAACCGTCAGGTAAATCAATCGGACGCTGTACCAGCCCTTTTCCAAAAGTACGTCTGCCTACAACTATAGCACGGTCCCAGTCTTGCAATGCTCCTGTTACAATCTCACTTGCCGACGCAGAAAATTCATCGACCAACACAACCAAACGTCCATTTAAGAAATCACCATTTCCCTCAGCATCAAACTCAGCACGAGGATTACGACGTCCTTCTGTATAAACGATAAGTTCTTTTTTACCTAAGAACTGATTAGCCAATTCAATCGCTGCATTCAGATATCCTCCACCATTTCCTTGCAAATCGAGAATAAGGTCGCGCATACCTTCCTTCTGCAAACGATGAAGAGCATCAGCAAATTCCTTTCCTGTAGTTGCGGCAAAACGATTTACACGAATATAGCCGATTTTTTTATCAACCATATACGAAGCATCAAGACTATATACAGGAATCTTATCGCGTTTGATAGTAAAAGGAAGTAGCTCTTTTACTCCTCGACGCATAACTTTTACGGTTACCTCTGTCCCTCGTTTACCTCGCAGACGACGCATCACATCTTCCGTACTCATTTTTACACCGGCAATCACCGTATCATTTACCTCAATAATACGGTCGCCTGCCAAAATTCCGACTTTCTCCGACGGGCCTCCGGAAACAGGCTGGATAACAAATAGCGTATCAGTAGCCATATTAAACTGAATTCCTATGCCGTCAAAGTTTCCTTGCAATGGCTCATTCAACGCTTTTACCTCTTCCGGATCAGAATAAGTAGAATGAGGGTCCAGTTGCTCCAGCATCTTTACAATAGCCGACTCTACCAGCTTATTTTCATCTACCTGATCGACATATAAGTTTGATATGGCAAACTCCGCCAACTGCAACTTGCGTGAAGGAGAGTTGAGCATCTTATTCTGTGCCACTACTGAACAGAAAAAGAAAAAGTTGCACAACAAAATCAAATAAAGTCGCTGTTTCATAGTTTTCATCATAAATTAATATCCAGTCCTTCTGGCAAAAACGGTGTTACATCTTTGCCATATTGCAATAATTCACGTACAATAGTGGAACTGATGGCTGTCAGTTCCGGCTCTGTGAAAAGCAAAATCGTTTCAATGCCGGCAAGCTTTCTATTTATGTCGGCAATGGTTTCTTCATATTCAAAATCACGAACAGTACGGATTCCTCTGATAATGAACTTAGCGTTCCTCTGTTGCGCAAAATCGACAGTCAGATTATCATACGCTTCTACTCGTATGCGAGATTCATTTGCGTAAAGTCTTTTTATCATCTCCACACGTTTCTCTGTAGGAAACCAGGTTTTCTTATTATCATTGACACCAATTCCGATAATAATCTCGTCCATAAAGGTTAATGCACGTTTTACCACCGAAAAATGCCCAATTGTAAAGGGATCAAATGTCCCTGGAAATATCGCTCTTTTCATTTAAGCCAATAATCACAAATCAAGAGATACTTGATCTATCAACTCAACAAGTCCTCTTCTATTACCAAATTATTAATAATAAAGTTCTGTCGCTCCATGGTATTCTTACCCATGTAAAACTCCAGCAACTCTTTAACTGCATCCGTTTTACGCAAAGAAACCTGTTCTAAACGCATGTCCTTTCCGATAAAATTCCGGAACTCATCAGGCGAAATTTCTCCTAATCCTTTAAATCGGGTAATCTCCGGATTGGGACCCAACTTGTCTATTGCTGCAATTCGTTCCTCATCTGTATAGCAATAAATAGTTTCGTATACACCTTTTTTACGGTTACGAACGCGGAAAAGCGGCGTCTGCAAGATGTAAACGTGTCCTTTCTTTATTAAATCGGGAAAGAACTGAAGGAAAAAAGTTATCATCAGCAAGCGTATATGCATACCATCCACATCGGCATCAGTTGCCACGATGACTTTATTATACCGTAATCCGTCCAAGCCATCCTCGATATTCAGCGCAGCTTGCAACAGATTGAATTCTTCATTCTCGTAAACGACTTTTTTAGTTAATCCAAACGAATTCAAAGGTTTACCACGCAAGCTGAATACAGCCTGAGTATTAACATCACGGCTCTTGGTTATAGAGCCACTTGCAGAATCTCCCTCCGTGATAAAAATAGAACTTTCCAAACGCGGATCATTTTCTTCATCTTTCTTAGCCCCTTTCAAGTCATTCAAGTGAATACGGCAATCACGCAACTTACGGTTATGCAGATTTGCTTTCTTGGCACGTTCACGCGCAATCTTAGTAACCCCCGCGATAGCCTTACGTTCTTTTTCCGATTCCTGAATCTTCTGAAGCAACACATCTGCTACATCGGGATGTTTATGCAGGTAATTATCTACATTCTCCTTTATAAAGTCACCGATAAACTTATTGACACTGATTCCTGAAAGTGGATAAGGATTACCATCTGAATCTTTTTCAGGAGCCATCGTCAAAGAGCCCAACTTAATCTTTGTCTGACTTTCGAAGGTCGGCTCTATTACATTAATGGCAATAGCAGCTACCAGCCCGTTGCGAATATCCTGAAATTCCATATTCTTACCATAGAATTCCTTGATAGTACGTGCAATATGCTCCTTGAAAGCACTTTGGTGCGTACCTCCCTGAGTGGTATGCTGTCCGTTGACAAACGAATAATATTCCTCTCCATACTGAGGACTATGAGTAAAGGCTATTTCTATATCTTCATCTTTCAGATGAACAATAGGATACAAGCCTTGAGAAGTCATATTGTCATTCAGCAAATCCTCCAGACCGTTACGGCTTACAATGCGGTGGCCGTTATAATATATCGATAGCCCTGTATTTAAATATGTATAGTTACGCAGCATCGTTTCGATATATTCAGGACGGAAGTGGTAGTTTAGAAACAAGGTGTTATCGGGCTCAAAGAAAATATAAGTACCATTTTCTTCCTCTGTAGATTGAGTAGTATCACTTATCAGTTCTCCTTTTGCAAAAACAGCTTCACGCATCTGTCCGTCGCGTACACTTCGCGCTATAAAGTGAGAACTCAACGCATTGACAGCCTTTGCTCCGACACCATTCAACCCGACACTTTTCTTAAATGCCTTTGTATCATATTTTCCACCCGTATTCAGCATAGATACGGCATCAACCAAACTTCCTAACGGAATACCACGCCCATAATCGCGTACAGAAACACGCAAATTATCTTCCATCTGTATTTCAATGCGTTTTCCTGCTCCCATTTTAAACTCGTCAATACAGTTATCTACGACTTCTTTCAGCAATACATAGATACCATCTTCCGCCTGAGAGCCATCGCCTAAACGCCCGATATACATACCAGGACGCGTACGAACATGCTCCATATCGCTCAGATGACGAATATTCTCCTCTGTATACGAAACGGGATTCGCTATTTGTTCATTGTATTCTTCTTCCATAAACAACACTCAAACGATATACTAATTTTCTTCTTTCTTTCCTGCTACTAACATCTTTTTATATGCACGGCGGCGTTTGTGCTGAACAGCTTCGAAAGCTCCCCACTGCGCCTGTACTTTCTTGTTCATTTCCAGTTCCGGATTACTTTCTCCATATTTGAATCCCATCTGTTGATAAACTGGAACTAAATCATAAAACAACAATGCATTTACTCCTTTGCTTTGATATTCGGGCTTCACACCTACCAGCAATAAATCAAGCACTTTCGGCTTTTTGATAAACAAGGCTTTAAGTAAATGGAACCAGCCAAAAGGAAGCATCTTACCTTTTGCCTTTTGCAGTGCTTCCGACAAAGAAGGCATAGAAATACCCACAGCTACCAGGTTTTCATTTTCATCTTCTACAAGCGAAACCATTCGCAAATCTATCAATGGCAAATACATCTTGATATATTGATTGATTTGTCCCTGAGTCATTTGTGAATAGCCGTACAAAGGTGCATAGGCTTCATTTATCAAATCAAAAATCTTCTGTCCGTAGTTTTTGCTCTTTATTTCACTACGTTTCAATTTTTTGATTTTCAGCTTATATTTTTCCAGAATAATTTCGGAAATACGGATAAACTTCTCTGGCAACTTATCGGGAACAGTCAACTTAAACTCTACCCAGTCGGCTTCCTTTTCGAAGCCTAAACGCTCCATATGCTGTTGATAATAAGGGTAATTATAAATAGTCGACATGGTTCCTAGCTGATCGAACCCTTCAACCAGCATACCTTCTGCATCCATATCGGTAAAGCCTAGCGGTCCGACAATAGCTTCCATTCCTCGTTCTTTTCCCCATTCTTCTACTGCTCCAAGCAATGCTTCAGAAATTTCCGACTTATCTAAAAAGTCAATCCATCCAAAACGGACTTCCTTTTTTTTCCATGTTTCGTTCGCACGGTGGTTAATAATGGCAGCTACACGTCCTACCACTTTTTTCCCTTCATAAGCAAGAAAATAATCAGCCTCACAGAATTCAAATGCTGCATTCTTTTTCGGGCTGAACGTATTCAACATATCATCGTACAAATCAGGTACGGAATAAGGATTGTCTTTGTATAATTCGTAATTGAAGCGAATAAATGTCTGCAACTCTTTTTTAGAGCTTACTTTCTTAATGATAATGGCCATCTGTTCGTTATAGTATGAAATTTCAGGTTGTAAAGATACAATTTTTTATTCGAAGAGTAATTCTCTTATCCCGAAATTCGAGTATTGGCTCCTTCGTTTTTCCCATTTATCTATCATATAATACTTACAAACCATCATAAATGACATAAGGAACATTAACATCCTCAAATATCAGTAAAACATTGTGGAGATATTTCCCAAAATTGAGTAAAAAGTCCCCAATAAACATAAAAGCCACAGAGAGAGTCGCTTTCAACTATATCTATAAATCAATAAGTTACATTTTTTATCATAAGAATAAATAAAATTGGTTCAATTATTGTTACACGACATAAAAATTAGGAAACATGAAAACTAGAGAAAAAGTAAAACTATTTTTTTTATTTATTTTTTATTGTGTAATAACACAACAAGTCTTTGCTCAGAAACGAACAATCTCTGGAACAGTAACTTCAGCAGATGAAAAAGAAGCATTGATAGGGGTTTCTATCACAATAAAAGGAAATGAAGCTATCGGTACAATAACCGACCCGGAAGGGAAGTATAGCTTGCAAGTTGAACCAGACCAGACACTGATTGTTTCATACATCGGAATGAAAACAGCAGAGATTCGTGTTCCACGCAAGAATTCAGTACTGAATATTGTATTGGAACCAGAGTCAATGAATCTGGACGAAGTTGTCGTAACAGGTTATGGTAACTTCACAAAATCTTCTTTTACCGGTTCGGCTAACACACTAAAAGCCGATATGTTAAAAGACATCCCTGTCATGAGTGTGGAACAGAAACTGCAAGGTATGACAACAGGTGTCAATATTACCAGCAGTTCTGGCCAGCCGGGAGCCAACCAGAATATCCGTATCCGAGGTATGGGATCTTTTAATGCCTCTCAAGAGCCGCTGTTCGTTATAGACGGAGTACCTGTTACTTCTGGAAGCCTTAGTGCAGGCGGTTCGGATGCGGCATATATGAATAACTCGAAAACCAACATCATGAGTACGCTGAACCCTGCTGATATCGAGAATATCACAGTGATAAAAGATGCAGCAGCAGCTTCACTTTACGGTTCGAGAGCAGCAAATGGAGTCATTCTTATCACGACTAAAAAAGGTAGTGCCGGAAGAGCTCAGGTAACCTTGAATATTTCAGGCGGTTTCTCAAATGCTGCAGTCGATTTCCGTCCGACTCTGAATGGTGACCAACGTAGAGAGTTATTATATGAAGGACTGGTAAATTATGCCATCGACCAGAACATGGAATCACCAACAGCATATGCTGATCAGGAAATCGGCCAATATGCATACGTACCATCTATGGGGTATACCGACTGGCGGAAAGAATTGTTACGAACAGCTACTCAGCAGGATTATGAAGCATCTGTGTCAGGCGGAAACGAACGTTCCACTTATTATGCTTCACTGGGATACAACAAGCAAGAGGGTTTGGCTAAAAACTCAAGTCTTGACCGATATTCTGCTCGCTTGAATCTTACTCAGAAAGTAGGGAAATATGGAGAAGTAGGAGCCAACATGATGTTCACACAGATGAATCAGGAAATGAACGAGGAACGAGGATCTGCCATCAATCCGTTCCTTTGTGTAGCCATGACCATGAATCCTTCAATGACAGTACGTGATGAAGAAGGAAACTATATCGGTGCATATGAAGGTAGTACCCTCAATCCATTACGCGATATCATGACCGACTACAACCGCGTACGTATGACACGTATGTTTTCTACCGGCTACGCAAGTATTGAGCCGTTAAAAGGTCTGAAGTTGAAAGAAACAATAAGCTACGACTATACAACCCAAAAAGATTCCAGATACTATAACCCGCTTAGTTCGGCAGGTCCTAAAAGTGGTAGTGACGCCCAGACAGCAAAAGGGTTTATCGAATATGGAAAATTTATCTCTTCTACTTCTTTAAACTACGTACGTACGTTTGCATACAAACATCATCTGGATGTACTGGCCGCTTATGAAATAGAAAGTTATCAGACCGACAAAGCCTCAGGAATGAAGTCTAAACTTCCTTCAGACATCTTGACAGAACCCGATAATGCAGCCGTCTTGAACAGTTTTATTTCATCTACTCAAGATTACCGCATGATTTCGTATCTGTCACGTCTTAACTATGATTATGACGACCGTTATTATCTGGCAGGAAGTTTCCGCCGAGATGGTAGTTCACGACTTTCTCCAAGCAACCGATGGGGAAATTTCTGGTCTGTTTCGGGTATGTGGAATATCAGTAATGAAGCATTCATGAAACCGGTAAAAAAGGTCTTGAACGATCTGAAAATACGTGCTTCTTATGGTGTAAACGGAAACCAGCCAGGATCTCTTTACGGATATATGGGACTGTATAGTTACGGACAGAACTATATGGGAGCATCCGGTTCGTATGAATCATCTCAACCTAATACCAATTTAGGATGGGAAAAGAACTACAACCTGAATATCGGACTTGACCTCGCTTTCATAAACCGTATTTTCGTAAGCCTGGAATATTATAATCGCGATACCAAAGATTTGCTTTACAATCTTCCTATCAGTGCTACAACCGGATTTACCAGTTATCTGGCCAACGTCGGACAACTTAATAATAAAGGTGTAGAATTTGAATTACGTACATTGAATTTCGCTTCCAACGATTTCAACTGGACAACAGTTTTCAATCTGACACACAATAAAAACAAAATCGTTTCATTAAACGGTCAGCTTGATCAGACTATTGAAGGTACATGGTTTATCCACAAAGTGGGCTTGCCATATCACACATTCTATGTAAAAGAATTTGCCGGAGTAAATACTCAGAACGGGAAAGCAGAATATTATAAGAATAAGGTTAATGAAGACGGTACAATCGACCGTAGTCTGACAACCGATCCGAATGAGGCAGAAAGCATACCATTCAAATCGGTTAACCCTAAAGTATCTGGTGGTCTGACAAATATTTTAAATTATAAATGGCTGGATTTGAGTTTCACTCTTACATATTCACTGGGAGGTTACTCATACGATAAACTGGGAACCAGCATCGAGAACGGAACAGAGTCTATTTATACATCCAGATATAATCTGCCTGTATATGCTTTAGAACGCTGGCAGCAACCGGGCGACCAGACAGATGTCCCGCGTTTCGTATTTGGAGAGAAAGCAACTGTTACCAATTCATCACGCTACATCCACAGTACAGACCATTTAAGACTGAAAAATCTTACTCTCGGATTTACATTACCCGACCAGTGGACAAGCAAGGCATTGATCAACAAAGCACGTGTCTACTTCTCTGGAAGCAATTTGCTAACATGGGCCAAATGGAAACAATACGATCCAGAAACTCCTGTTAACGGCGAAGTTTATTGTGAAGCTCCACCTATGCGTACATTCAGTTTTGGCGTACAATTAACATTCTAAATTCATTAACGATCATATCATATGAAGAAAATATATATTTATTTACTGGCGGCTACTTCTATTATGGGGGTATCTTGTTCCGAAGACTGGCTAAATCTGAATCCTTCTACATCCGTTACTACCGATCAGGCCCTTTCAACTTTGGAGGATATTAAGGTAGCGTTAAACGGAGTTTATCGCGAAACATCACAGCACAGTTATTACGGAGATAATTACTGGTACTACGGAGACTGCCGCGCCATGGATGTACAAGCCAGAGAAAACAAAGCATCAGGCAAGCGTGTTACTCCTTATTATACATATAATGTACTGGCAACTGACAACCTGAATATAACTCTCCCTTGGAATCGCCCTTATCTGGTAATCAGACAGGCAAATAACATTATCCAAAAGATAGAACAGGGAGCACTACAAAGCAGTGATACCAAAGAACTGGACCGCATAAAGGCGGAAGCCTTGGTGTTGCGAGGACTGGCCTTGTTCAATCTGACCAGACTTTTCGGAATGCCTTATATAAATGACAATGGTGCTTCTCTGGGAGTTCCCATCGAATTGAAACCGGAAGAACCATCCCACCAACCGAAACGGAATACAGTAGCAGAATGTTATGAACAAGTTGTCAACGACATAACAACAGCACGCTCTAGCCTAAGTACAGAAAGGACGGATGGTTATATCAATTACTGGGCAGCACAAGCATTGCTTTCAAGAGTCTATCTTGATATGGGGAAAAATAAAGAAGCTTACGAAGCTGCAACCGATGTCATCAATAATAGTAAAGGATTATATCAGCTTTATACACGTGACGAATATCCTACCATATGGGGAAAAGACTTTCAGGCAGAAGCTCTGTTTGAATTATACATAAGTACAACCGAACCTTCAGAATGGGGAGGTGGTACCGGTGGTGAAGGAGCTCCAATGGTTTATGCAAATGAAGAAAAGGGAGTAGACTGGAACAATCTTATCCTTACAGAAGAATTTCTGAATTTGCTTGAAGAAGATCCTAATGACGTACGTCATTGTATTACCCAGCTATCGCTTATCGAAAACAATGAAGGTCTTCCCGAAGCAGCCCGTACCCGTAAGGTATTTCTCAGTAAATTCCCAGGAAAGAGCGGTGATCCGAAAGACAATAATATCAGTATTATCCGCTTATCGGAAGTTTATCTGAATGCTGCTGAAGCTGGTGTAAAATTAGGAGGAGAATATTTGGAACCTGCAAGAGGTTTCCTGAATCAGATTGTCAGCCGTGCCAATCCGGAAAAGTCTGTCAGCGCAGAAGAATTTACTATTGAACGTGTCTTGAAAGAATGCCGGAAAGAATTGGTAGGCGAAGGACAAATTTTCTTCGACTATCTGCGAAACAAACAACCGATCGTTCGTAAAGGAGGATGGCACTTGAGTACACTGAATACATTAAATGCTGAAACAATCCAACCCAATGATCCGCGTATTGCTCTTCCTATTCCACAGTCGGAAATAGATGCTAACCCCAACATCGTACAGAATCCACAATAAGCTCCATTTGTGATTTCTAATAAAATCTCCGCTTCAGAATAACTAACCAAGTTTTTTATTCTGAAGCGGATTTTTTTTTACTTATTATCCGAAATAAAAATGATTAAGGAGAAGAAAATTATCTATTTTTTCTAGTTCAACCAAAGTTACAATACTTTTTCTAGCACCAAAAAGAAATATAAAATCGTATTATACAATACAAATAAACAGAAATAAACAATACGGTATTTCAAAAAGAAACGAAATAAACACTATTTAAAGAAAACATATCAAAACAAAGAGCTTCATTACTGGCAAAAAAAGATTCAAGCTGAATACTTCCCCGATTTTTTTAATTCTCAAGAGACCCCTGCCACCAATTTTCCGGTAGAGAAAGAATCATACCGATAACTTCCGCATAATTTTTTTGTCCGGAGGGAATTTGATTACTTTTTAAATACCAGTTGTAAACTACATTCTGAAACTTGCCTAATAATTTATTATAACGGACATCCCAATATGCTTGCTTATCGTACAACTGTTGTATCACTTCCGGACGTAGCATACTTAACCACTTCGAATATTCACTATCGCCAAGCAAACTACGAACATTTACCGCTACATAGGGTAACAATCCGAAATAGCCGCTATAACGTATATTGCAATCGTCAGCATGAATACATACCTGATAAGCCCAGAAATTAGCTTCAGCCTCACTGCTAACTCCAAGCAAGTGGGCAAGTTCGTGTGCGTAAGTAAACGGAAGCTGTACAGGTAGTAGCTCATGATTCACATGCGACTCATCGAAAAAAGGTCCCATATATCCCAATACCCCAACTCCCGAATATAAGGCGTTACAGAAGGATTGTTTCGGATGCTGAAAGCTTTCCGGACGAGTCAGTCCATATTTATCGGGAACTTCTGCATAAACCGGCTTGATTTTTTGTTCTATGTCTGGCTGTGAAACATTCAAGTCTTTTTTATATGTACTGTTTAGACTATCTGTATAAACAGCAAGAAACTGCTTGAAACGTTGCTCATCATAAGAACAAGGAGTGACTTCTGCCCGCTCAAAGAAACTGTCGCGGAAATAATTCATTCCCCATCCCCAATAAAACCATACATATATCCAAAGCAAAACTTCCAGTTCTCTCCCTACGATTGATTTCCAAGTCTGTCTTCTACGCCTAGCTATAATCGGATACAGCAATAGCGCTACAACTGTCGCAACGACCAGAACTTCACAAAGAGAAAACGAAACTAGAGAAGCCAACCGCGACAAACAGCCGGAAACAGCAGGATAAATACAGCAGGCATAAAATTCACCTGCACCAGATATAAACCGAAACATACACACACCAGCCAAAAGTAAAGCCAGTATTATCCAACGAATATGTTTCCACCGAGGTTTTTTCATAAGAACAAAGTTATCATTTTCTGAATTAATTCTTTACTTTTGTCCGGTAAAGATTATTAATACTTCAAACATATTCTACATGGTTCTGAATTATATTTGGATTGCTTTTTTCCTGACCGCATTTATTGTAGCTGTAGTACGTCTTATATTTTTAGGAGATACGGAAGTCTTTCCTGCTATCATTAATTCAACATTCGATTCTTCCAAAACAGCATTCGAGATTTCACTGGGACTAACCGGAGTATTATCCCTTTGGATGGGCATCATGCGTATCGGAGAACAAGGTGGTGTTATCGGAGTTTTTTCTCGCTTGTTAAGTCCGCTTTTTACTAAATTATTTCCGGAAATACCCAAAGGGCATCCTGTAACAGGAAGTATCTTCATGAACCTTGCCGCCAATATGCTAGGTTTGGACAACGCAGCAACTCCTTTAGGACTGAAGGCTATGGAAGGATTACAAGAGCTGAACCCGAAAAAAGATACGGCAAGTAATCCGATGATCATGTTTCTGGTACTGAATACCTCAGGATTGACCTTGATTCCTATCAGCATTATGGTCTATCGTGCCCAACTGGGAGCTGCTCAGCCTACAGACGTTTTTGTCCCTATCCTGCTGGCGACCTTTTTTTCTACACTTGCCGGTATTATTGCAGTAAGCTTATACCAGCGCATCAACTTGCTGAACCGGACTATTCTGTTATTCCTAGGTGGTACAAGCCTAGTTATTGCAGGTATTATTTATTTCTTCAGCATGCTGTCACGTCAGCAAATCGATATCTATTCTACAACTACAGCCAATGTATTCTTGTTTGTCATTATCATCGGTTTCATAGTTGCCGGCATGAGAAAGAAAATTAATGTATACGACGCTTTTGTAGAAGGAGCCAAAGAAGGGTTTACTACTGCCGTACGCATCATCCCTTATCTGGTAGCCATTTTAGTAGCCATCGGAGTCTTCCGTGCTTCCGGATGCATGGACTATTTGATAGAAGGTATAGCCAATTTGGTGAACTTATGTGGTATCAATAGTGATTTTGTAGGGGCACTTCCTACAGCACTGATGAAACCATTAAGTGGTAGTGGAGCTCGCGGGCTAATGGTAGATGCCATGAACACATACGGAGCCGACTCTTTTGTAGGACGGTTATCCTGCATCTTTCAGGGATCTACCGATACTACGTTCTATATTCTCGCCGTTTATTTCGGAAGTGTGGGAGTTGTCCGTACACGCCATGCCGTACCATGCGGATTACTCGCCGATCTAGCTGGTATCATAGCCGCAATTCTTATTTGCTATTTATTCTTTAACTAATATACGATATGATTACTTATCAAACTGAAGGGGTAGAAATGCCCGCTATCAAAAAGCGCGAAACCACAGCGTGGATAAAAGCTGTTGCAGAAACTTACGGGAAAAAAGTAGGTGAAATAGCTTACATTTTCTGTTCTGATGAAAAGATTCTGGAAGTAAACCGTCAGTATCTTCAGCACGATTACTACACTGACATCATTACGTTCGACTATTGTGAAGGGAACCGGATTGCAGGCGATTTATTTATTAGCCTTGATACAGTCCGTACCAACGCAGAGCAATTTGGAGCAACTTACGAAACAGAGTTGCACCGCGTCATTATTCACGGTATTCTGCATCTGTGTGGAATAAACGATAAAGGTCCGGGAGAACGTGAAATCATGGAAGCTGCCGAAAATAAGGCACTCGATTTGCTGAAAGATTTTCAATAATTCCATTCGGAATTTATTCAAGACCTATTACCTGAGCACATTCCTAATTCGGGTAGGATTGCTGAAAATTTCCGCTGTTGTTTTCCCTGATTCATGCCGATGTTTTTTTAAAATGTCAGCATGAATCAGGGAAAACAACAGCGGATTTTATTTCACACTTTTCAGTTCTTTACTCCCTCCTCTCCTTTCCTCTTTACTATAACTCTTTTTACGAACCTGAATCAAAGCTAAGCCACTTATTTTTCGTATTTTTGCAACAGATATAAAAACAAAAGATTAATGGACTTTAAGTATGACGTTATTGTTATAGGAGCCGGACATGCCGGCTGCGAAGCCGCTGCGGCAGCAGCTAACCTTGGCTCGAAAACCTGTCTGATCACAATGGATATGAATAAGATCGGACAGATGAGCTGTAACCCTGCCGTGGGAGGAATCGCCAAAGGTCAGATTGTTCGGGAAATCGACGCACTCGGCGGATATATGGGATTGGTAACAGACCGCACAGCAATTCAGTTCCGCATGCTGAACCGTTCCAAAGGTCCTGCCATGTGGAGTCCACGTGCACAGTGCGACCGAGGTAAATTCATCTGGGCATGGCGCGAAATTCTGGAGAACATTCCCAACCTCCATATTTGGCAAGATACAGTAGAGGAATTATTAGTAGAAAATGGTGAAGTAACCGGATTGGTTACATGCTGGGGAGTAACTTTCCATGCCAAATGTATTATTCTTACAGCCGGTACTTTCTTAAACGGATTAATGCATATCGGACACAAGATGCTTGCCGGAGGACGTTGCGCAGAACCAGCATCCTATCATCTGACAGAATCCATTACACGCCATGGCATCACTGCCGGACGAATGAAAACAGGTACTCCGGTTCGTATTGACGCACGAAGTGTAGACTTTAGCCTGATGGAAACACAGGATGGAGAAAATGATTTTCACCGTTTCTCTTTCATCAGCGAACCCAGACAGCTCAAGCAGCTTCAATGCTGGACATGCTATACTAACGAGGAAGTACACGAAGTATTGCGTAGCGGATTGGCCGACTCTCCCCTTTTCAATGGACAAATCCAGAGCATAGGACCTCGCTATTGCCCAAGTATCGAAACAAAGATTGTGACTTTCCCCGACAAGCCACAGCATCAGTTGTTCCTCGAACCGGAAGGAGAAACCACACAAGAACTTTATCTAAACGGATTCTCCTCTTCACTTCCAATGGATATACAGTTCGCTGCGTTAAAGAAGATTCCTTGCTTCAGAAACATCGTTGCCTATCGCCCGGGATATGCTATCGAATACGACTATTTCGATCCGACACAGCTTAAGCATACATTAGAATCGAAAGTCGTAAAGAACCTATTCTTTGCCGGACAAGTAAACGGAACAACCGGATACGAAGAAGCCGGAGGACAAGGTATCATTGCTGGTATCAATGCACACATTAATTGTCATGGAGGTGAACCATTCGTACTTGGACGCGACGAAGCATACATCGGAGTATTGATTGACGACCTGGTAACAAAAGGTGTAGACGAACCTTACAGAATGTTTACCTCACGTGCAGAATATAGAATTCTGCTCCGTCAAGACGATGCCGACATGCGTCTGACAGAACGCTCATATAAACTAGGTCTGGCAAGTAAAGAACGCTACGACAGACTTTGCCAGAAGCGAGAAGAAATACAGCGGTTGGTTGAGTTTGCAAAAACCTACTCCATCAAGGCTGATAAGATAAACGACGCTTTGGAGGGACTTGGAACAGCCCGACTTACTCATGGCTGCAAACTGATAGAGTTGCTTAGTCGTCCGCAAATCACTATCGAGAATATTGCCCCGCATGTGCCATCTTTCCAAGCTGCACTCGACAAGGTAACCGACCGGAAAGAAGAAACAATTGAGGCAGCAGAAGTGTTAATCAAATACCAAGGCTATATCGATCGTGAACGAATGATAGCAGACAAGATACATCGCTTGGAAGCCATCCGTATCAAAGGAAAGTTTGACTATGCCAACTTGAACTCTCTGTCAACAGAAGCCCGTCAGAAGCTCATAAAAATAGATCCGGAAACGCTGGCACAAGCAAGCCGTATACCAGGTATTTCTCCAAGCGACATCAATGTGCTTCTCGTGTTACTGGGACGCTAAAGCAAGCATGTTTCACGTGAAACAACAAGTTTAAGAAACAAACATAAATTACTGGATATGAATAAAGAAACATTAAAGAAAAACCTCCGTGAGATACCAGACTTCCCTATTCCGGGAATATTGTTCTACGACGTCACTACGTTGTTTAAAAATGCCGAGTGCCTCCAAGGGATGATTGACGAACTATACGAAATGTATAAGGATAAAGGCATCACAAAGGTAGTCGGTATCGAATCTAGAGGCTTCATTTTGGGAGGTGCTTTAGCTGCCAGATTAGGAGCCGGATTCATCATGGCAAGAAAGCCAGGAAAACTTCCTGCAGAAGTGGTAGAAGAAACTTATGCAAAAGAATATGGGACTGACACCATACAGATACATAAAGATGCCATTAATGAAAATGACATCGTCTTGTTACACGATGATTTGCTGGCAACCGGAGGAACCATGGCCGCAACCTATCGCTTAGTAAAAAGATGCGGTGCTAAACAGGCATTCGTAAATTTTGTAATCGAGCTGAAAGGATTAAACGGTAGAAAAGCATTTACCGACGATGTAGAAGTGACCACGCTGTTGCAACTTTAAAAGGCTGCTCAGCCGGACGGACATATAAGAGTTTAATATCTCCTATTCACAATAAATAAGGAAAAGAAGAATCCGGCAAATACATTTTTGTATATGCCGGATTCTTCTTTTATAGCAATCCTTAAACGTACAAGCTATAACATGGAAGAACTTAGTACAAACGAATACCTTCGAGGAATTGTATTAAATTTGCCAAGCACCCCCGGCATCTATCAATACCTCAACAAAGAAGGAGTGATTATTTATGTTGGGAAAGCAAAAAATTTGAAACGGCGTGTATATTCGTATTTTTCAAAAGAGCATCAATCTGCCAAGACACGTATATTAGTCAGCAAGATTGCAGACATACGCTATATTGTTGTAAATACAGAAGAAGATGCCCTGCTCTTGGAAAATAACCTTATCAAGAAATATAAGCCTCGCTATAATGTCTTGCTGAAAGATGATAAAAGTTATCCATCTATCTGCGTCAGCAACGAGTATTTTCCACGGGTATTCAAGACAAGGCAAATTATCCGGAACGGTTCTACCTACTATGGTCCATACAGTCATATTCCTTCTATGCAAGCTGTGCTAGATCTGATAAAGAAACTATATCCGCTCCGCACCTGTCATCTGGCACTAACCCCCGAAAACATTCGTCAGGGAAAATTCAATGTTTGTCTGGAATACCACATCAAGAACTGCAAAGGTCCATGTATCGGGATGCAATCTCACGATGAATACATGGATAATATAGCCCAAGTAAAAGAGATTTTAAAGGGAAATACTCAGGCTATAAGCGACGCACTGATGAAAGAAATGATGTCACTCGCAGAGGAGATGAAATTTGAAGAAGCTCAAAAAGTAAAAGAAAAATATGAACTAATAGAAAGCTATCGAGCAAAGAGTGAAGTCGTAAGTTCCATTCTTCATAACATAGATGTATTCTCTATCGAAATGGACGAAAATTCGGCCTACATAAACTATTTGCACATCACAAACGGATGCATAAACCAGGCGTTCACATTCGAGTATAAGAAACGTCTGAATGAGACAAAGGAAGAGCTGCTCCAGCTTGGAATTATTGAAATGAGAGAACGGTATAAAAGCTGCTCCCGCGAAATTATCGTACCTTTCGAACTAGATATGGAACTGAATAACGTAACATTTACCATACCACAACGAGGCGATAAGAAACATCTGCTTGAGCTTTCTCTTCTCAATGTAAAACAATACAAAGTAGACCGACTTAAACAAGCCGAGAAACTGAATCCGGAACAGCGGAGCGTTCGCCTCTTAAAAGAAATTCAGGAGCAGCTGCAAATGGACAAAATGCCTATGCATATTGAATGCTTCGACAACTCAAACATACAAGGCTCCGATGCAGTAGCTGCATGCGTAGTATTTAAAAAAGCGCGTCCCAGCAAAAAAGACTACCGCAAATACAATATCAAGACCGTAATCGGACCGGATGATTATGCCTCTATGCAGGAAGTAGTACGCCGGAGATATTCCCGCATACTCGAAGAACAAGGAGAACTACCAGACCTAATTCTGACCGATGGTGGAAAAGGCCAGATGGAAGTTGTAAGACAAGTAATAGAAGACGAATTAAAATTACAGATTCCTATTGCCGGACTTGCCAAAAACAACAAGCACCGCACTTCGGAAGTTCTGTTCGGATTTCCACCGATGACTATAGGAATAAAACAAGGCACTCCCCTTTTTCATCTCCTCGAAAACATACAAGACGAGGTACACCGTTTTGCCATTACTTTCCATCGCGACAAGCGTAGCAAGAATCAAATAGCTTCTGCATTAGACGGGATAAAAGGCATAGGAGAAAAGCGCAAAACAGCCCTGCTGAAAGAATTCAAGAGTGTGGCAAGAATCAAGCAGGCAACTATCGAAGAACTTGCAGCAGTAATCGGAGAAGCCGCAGCAAAAAGCGTAAAAGAAGCCCTATAAAAAAGCTCTGCGAAATGACATACCAAGTCTTTCCGCAGAGCGATTATAAATATCAATATCACCCATTTCACAGTCGGCAGAATCCTACTTCCACAAAGATACAATTAAATTAAGCGATACATTTGTCATTCTTACAATTTATTCTATCATTATACTGAATATTTTCTATCTTTGTAGAAAGTATATGTTTATATGAGAGTAGTTATTCAGCGCGTAAGTCATGCTTCCGTCACGATTAATGGAACATGCAAATCAGCTATAAAGAAAGGATTCCTCGTTCTTTTAGGAATAGAAGAAGCCGACAATCAGGAAGACGCCGACTGGTTATGTAAAAAAATCATCGGACTGAGAGTTTTCGACGATGAAAACGGAGTTATGAATAAATCGATTCTTGAGGCAGGAGGTGATATTTTGGTAGTAAGCCAATTCACCCTGATGGCTTCGACCAAGAAAGGGAACCGCCCGTCGTATATCCGTGCAGCCCGCCACGAGACAGCAATTCCACTATACGAATATTTCTGCAACGAACTTAGCATCGGGCTAGGCAAACAAGTAGGAACCGGCGAATTTGGAGCCGACATGAAAGTTGAATTGTTGAACGACGGTCCTGTTACAATCTGCATGGACACCAAAAACAAGGAATAAAGATGACATTGGAAGAAGCACAAAAAACAGTAGACAACTGGATAAAAACATATGGTGTACGCTATTTCAGCGAGCTGACCAACATGGCTGTACTCACCGAAGAAGTAGGAGAATTGGCACGTGTCATGTCACGCAAATATGGTGACCAGTCATTCAAACCGGGAGAAAAAGATAACCTCGACGATGAAATGGCCGATGTATTATGGGTGCTGATCTGTCTGGCAAACCAGACGGGAGTAAACTTAACAGAAGCATTTCAACGAAACCTGGAGAAAAAGACCAACAGAGATAAAGAAAGACATAAAAACAACCCCAAATTATAAGCATTATGAAGTACAATCACGAACATGAATGTGGATGTGGAGGCGAACATCACCACCACGACCACGAATGTAACTGCGGAAACGAACATCATCACGAACATGAATGTGAATGCAACTGTGACGATGATGCCTGCGACGACTGCGGCTGCGAAGATGAAGATACAGAAAATCTGCACCAGCCAGATAAATATAATGAAGCATTAAGCAAATACAATACGGTTTTAAAAGATGAAGAAGTAGCTGCACAAACAGCCCATATCATCGAAAAATACGTAAAGGAAAACGATACCGTAGAAGTGAAAAAATTCCTTTTCCACTGTATTGACCTTACTACTTTAAAATGCACAGACAGCGAACCGAGCGTAATGAAGTTTACGCAACATGTCAACGACTTTGTGGATGCATATCCCGAACTTGATAACGTAGCCGCAATCTGTGTATATCCCAACATGGCCGAAATCGTAAACGATACACTGGAAGCTGACAACGTAAAAATCGCCTGCGTATCGGGAGGATTTCCTTCTTCACAAACATTCACCGAAGTAAAGGTTGCCGAAACAGCTATGGCACTTCATGCAGGAGCCGATGAAATAGACATCGTGATTTCTGTAGGCAAATTCCTGAGTGGTGACTACGAAGGTATGTGTGACGAAATAGAAGAATTGAAAGAAGTATGCGGAGATAAACACTTGAAAGTAATCTTGGAAACTGGTGCACTGGGCAGTGCTTCGAATATAAAGAAAGCCTCTATCCTGTCAATGTATTCAGGAGCCGATTTCATCAAGACATCTACCGGAAAGGAAAATCCGGCCGCTACTCCCGAAGCAGCATACGTAATGTGCCATGCCATCAAGGAATACTTCCTCGAAACCGGCCGTAAAGTAGGTTTTAAGCCCGCAGGAGGCATTAATACAGTGCACGACGCATTAGTATACTATACAATAGTAAAAGAGGTCTTAGGCAAAGAATGGCTGACTAACGAGCTCTTCCGTCTGGGAACAAGCCGCCTTGCTAACCTGCTATTGTCGGACATTGTAGGAAAAGAAACAAAGTTTTTCTAATTTAAATACGCGAAGGGCACGAAGATTCATCTTAGTAATGTTTCTCCGTGCCCTCGTTTTTTATATAACCTCAAGCTTTAGTTCGCCACAAGTCGCCCGTTCTCCCAGTGTTGATTCAGGATAACAGGAGGAGCTGTCGGCTCATGCTTTGCCTGTACAGAAATACTCCGCGAACGTCCCTGACGGTTTAAATCCCAACCGACAAATTCTTCATAGTCGAACTGCCAGCTCTCTCCATAAGCTAACTTATGGATACGGTTATAAATCGCCTCACGCGAAGGAGCATTGAAGCCTCCCACATTTGCATCCATGATACTGGTTTCCGTAGGACGATATGCGCCCTTATAATAAGTACAAGCTCCTTCAAACACACCTATGCCCTCACTCGCATAACGAGAGTCGGATATAAACTTACTCCATACCACACTGTTCGGATCGCTTGTATAATCTACATTTCTTCCCCATCCATAATGATTTCGGGAATTAATATTATCAGAAATCTCACTTAATGGAATCGTACCCTGACTCTCATAATAATATTCATCCAGCAGTTTAGCAAATCCATGCCCACCCGCTTCATGATGAAGGATACATGCCAGTTCTTCATCACTTGTGCCAATCGGGAAATAGGCAATTCCATATCCTCTGCCATAATCACCTTGATAAGCTGTACTCGTTCCAAAATAACAAGTACCTGCATACTTAGTCGAATTCATCATAACAATAATCAGCACCTCATTCATCAATGGATCGGTCATTCCCGGGCAGGTTGAAGCATACTGCATACATTTGTTGTTATCTCCTCCTACATGTGTTCCACTGCCGAAATAACCGGAAAATGCCGTACTTCCACCATCTATATATCCTTCATTCTGGGAAACGGCCGTCACGTAATATACATTAAACAGATTCCGGAAAGAGGCATAAGGCTCCTCACTGAAGAAGGCATCGGCAGCTGTCCGCATAACCTTTTCATACGTGCCGTCGGCAACCTGCCTGTCAGAAAAAGCATCCCCCATCAATACCACATTAATGCCGTTTCCTTCGGAAGCCTTTTGTAAGGTATACACCTTTCCATCCTCCGAAAAATCGGAAGATTCGTACGGTAAATCTCCCTCACCCAAGATTTCTTTCAAGAAGTCAGGAAGCAAATTTCTCGATGTTACACTACTATGAAATATCAATTTACCATTCTCATCAAACGCCATAATTGTCGGGAAGCCACCAAATGAAATGCTTCTAGGATCAGACATCAGCGTAGGCCATTCCATGTTATTGCTCTCGATAGTATTAACTGCGTCTGCCGTATTCTCTGTCCCATCGTAACAAACTCCAATAATTTCAAGCGAATGATTCTTGTAACGCTGGTAAATGGACGACACCGTAGGATGGAAAGCCTTGCTATAACCACACCACGATGCCCAGATATAATACAACGTTACCTTATGAGAGGATACAATAGAAGCAGAGTTTATTGTATTTCCCTTATAATCGGTTGCAGTAAAATCGGGCATATACAGATTAAATGTATCGAAATTAAATCCGCCTGGAGAATTTTGACTGATACAAACCCAGCCACTTTTCTGCCACCAGGAAGAGGAAGTAACAGCCTGCGGTAAATCACCTGACAGCATATTTCCTCCGAAATCTATATATTCCAGTTCAGACAAGTTTCCAAGAGTTTCGGGTACAGCACCTGTCAGTTGATTATCATAAATGTAACAATATGTAAGATTCCGCATATTTCCCATTTCAGATGGGATACCCCCAGACAACTGATTTCTATACAGATATAAATTTCTGAGTTCTGTCAGCTTGCCAATGGAAGCAGGAATTTCTCCACTCAACTGATTATAAGATAAATATAAAGTCCACAAGGCTTCGAAATTTCCAATTTCATCCGGTAAACTTCCAGTCAGATTATTCGAAGACAAGTCAATTGACATAACTCTGCCCTGATAATCTGTATAAACGCCATACCATTCTGATAAATCAGCATCCGAGCACCAGTTCGAATTGTTCGTCCATGCATCGCCGTTTGTAGCATCGTACAATGCAATCAAAATATCTCTTTCTGTCATCTCATCCTGTTCCAGCAAGTCGTTTGTATCAACAGCCGAGAAACTGGTTATAACAGAACGGCCCACCGTAATACTCCGTTCTGTTGCCTTAGTCAATGTCTGTTGCTGACCGTTTACAGTTCCTGTAATCTTAAATGTCATACCCTTGCTGAAGACCTGAGGTGGAACAACAAAATAGAACGAAGTAGTTTGTGAAGGAGATAAGGTAACATTTCCCTGAAGTACAATTTCACCGTAACTCTCCTGCCCTCCCCCTGAAAGGCGAAACTCCGGAGCGTCCGATGCAATGTTAACCGAACCAAGTCCGGCTACAGCTTCTCCATTATTGCCTGACAAAGAGATAGACTGAATATTCATGTTTCCTTTCAGGTTTAGACGTACCAGTCCGCAAACCTGCAAAAAGCGGAAAGAATTGGTGGTACTCTGAGCCACCATCGGACATACACCGGAAGCAAAACTGTCGAAGTTAAACGACTGTTCCGCCGGAAGACAGAAAGAAACATTCGTACCAGATACCATGGCATCTGCTGCATACGGATAAAAGGCATAAAACGTATTACCTCTGACGGGCTTGCTGCTTTCGAACTGAGCCTCGTCACCCGACATGCCTGTCAAATCATAACGGGCTATAGAATCGGAAACATCACTGAAAATACCAATCGCGTCTCCATTCTCCCATATTACAGAATTACCCGAAAGAGATGTACGGCTCTTTACAACCGATGATGTCGTAGCACGAACCGACTTCAGGCTTTTATCCTGATCTCTAGAAGGCAGCAGATCATCTTGCTGGCATCCGGCAAGTAACAACAGAAATATACCTAAAAAAAGAGTTATATGCTTCATAATTTACTGTGTTTTTCAAGATTATTACCAGTCTTCTTCATTCTCTGTAAAGTCTTCTATACTTCCACCTGCAGAAGGCGTTTCTTCCTTTTTCCCAGCCTGAGTTATTTCTATAACACGAACAAGTTCCGCAGCCCGAACTGTCACATTTCCTTTCCGCTGGGAAGTCGAGGTATTTGCCCCAATAACAATTAAATTACCATCTACGCTAATCCAACTGTTGTCACTGCATGTGAATGTATATTGGGTATTACTGTTAACGGTAAAAGTGAATTTTCCTCCCTCGGCAGTCGCAGAAATATTCGACGGAGATACGTCCAGATAGACAGCTTCACCTTTCTGAACGACCTGCACCGTACGCACCAGACTGCCGTCTTCGGATGTGACCGTGATTGTCGCTTCACGGGAAGAAGTCAATTCGTTGGCACTTACCGTAAAACTCGGATTACTCCAGTTCCCCAAGCCCGTCATGTCGCATACCAGCCAGGAAGCGTCACTTGAGAGGCGGTAGCGTGTATTGGTTTCAACCTGCAAGGAAATCGTCTGACTGCTACTGGTCAGAGATAAAAAAGACGGAGATACGTCCAGATAGACAGCTTCACCTTCCTGAACGACCTGCACCGTACGCACCAGATTGCCGTCTTCGGATGTGACCGTAATTGTCGCTTCACGAGAAGATGTCGATTCGTTGGCACTTACCGTAAATACAACTTCTTCTGAACTTCCCGACACAGCCTGAACCATCCAGTCTGCATCCGTATTTACCCGATAAGGTACATTCGCTTTTACAGTAAAACGAACCGTACCACCCTCTGGCAAAATATTAAAATGCTCTTGTGATACGATTAGATAGGGGGCCTCTTCCTTACCCTTTTGCATTACTTTTACCGTACGTTCTACACCATTTCCAGAGAGTATAATATTACCCTCACGCATAGCCGATCCGGTATTTTCTTCTACACTAAAATGCAAGGTCGACCGCTCCATTCCTCTGCCAACTACCTGCTTCAGCCAGCTGACGTCTGTCGTTACATCATAGCTAATATTCGCACTGACTTCAAATGAAAAAGTTCCGGATTCCGGTTCACAGATGATAGGATCTGAAGGAACAAGTATTTCGTCGGCAGCATATTGCCGGATAGTAAGCGTATCTGATATCGATTCCGTTTCATCAATGAAAACGAACCGTGCCTCACGCATATCATACGTATCATTAGGCTGTACCGCGAAATGAAGCGTGTGCGTAGAAACAGCCCTCGAAGTGATCTCGCTTACCCATGTATATTCTGTCACAGGCTTACATATATATGAAACACTCGACTGCAACTGCACGTCTACTGTACCTCCCAAGGCCCCTACTTCAACCATATCTTCGGAGAGAAGCAACACTTCTTTTTCTTTCCCCTCCTGATAAATCCGTACAGTTTCCTGCAATTCTCCACTTCGCACAAGAATGCTTCCGCTACGCTTTTCATAGCCGTCATTCGCCAAAATGCGGAAACTTAATACCGACTTTTCAAGACTGCGTGTCGAAATCTGCTCAATCCATGTATCCGAAACCTCCACCTCGAATGTCACATTGGCTTCCACCTCCACCTCTATAAGAGATTCACCGGCAGAGAGTTCATAACTTTGGCGTGAAACAATCAAAGCATCTTTCTGCTTCTGAGTAACAACAATCGTTTCCCGACTGTCACCGCAGTCCAGAAAAACAGAAGCAGTACGCTCATCTGTACCATCGTTCGCGGCAACCGAAATAGTGGCAGATGCTTCTCCGGCCTTACCTGATGTAGGAGAAACGGTAATCCAACTGGAAGCACGTACATTGCCAACCGTAGCTTTCCAATCGGCAGTAGATGTAAAATGTAATGTTACAGTTCCGCCAGAAGCATCCAACAATGGATGTTTATCGGTACCTTCTGCAAGTGTAATCTCAGCTTCTGGAGTTTCAGGTTCATCAGGCAGATTAACTTTCTCTTCTCCACTACAAGCTACCAAGACCACCGACAACAATACAAATAGAGCTTTTTGCATGCAATGCATTTTACCCCAACGAAACAAAGTGTCCATAGATTTAAGGTTTTTAATTGTGAAAATTTTTCTTATAACATAAAAGATATAACTGAGGCTTAAATTATATATTTTTTATCACTAATCAAAGATTTTTATCATATTTTCTTTACAAAATAAAGAGAAATACAGTATTATCTAGGAAATATATACAGATATATTTCATTTTATATAAGTGAGATAAAGAATAGAATAGAAAATTATAGCTGAAAAATCCGACCAGACAGGAAGTTACAATAAATATATATATTATTTACCAATATATGCCCTACTCTAACGTATCAAAAATTTATTTTATGCAAAGATTCACCCCAATAAATCAAGAAATCTTTCCCAATTTATGCTCAAGAATGCCCCAAAACATCCTGATATTTTTAGAAAATTTGTACAAAAAAAATCCCTTTATTCACGTTGTTTTCAAGTAAATAACAACATGAGTAAAGGGACATTTCTTTATATCAAAGATTATTCGAGATCTCGTTACAATAATAGAAATATTATTTATTCCGCTTAATCACATAGTCAATATAAGCTGTAAGTGCCGTACGGACTGCTTCATCTGCTGCTTCAGGAAGCAGGGCCAATGCTTTGTTACGGTAATCATACATCACCTGTTCCGCATAAGTGATACCTCCCTCCTGCTTCACATAATCTACAAAGCTGGCAATTTCCTCCTTCGAAGCACTTAGTGAACGGATACGCAATGCGAGTTCTTTCTTTTCTTCATTGGCACAAGTATTCAATACATGCAGTGCCGGAAGAGTCAGCTTACCTTCCATCATATCATTTCCAGTAGGCTTACCCAGCTCTTCATTATCGAAGTAATCGAAAATATCATCTTTTATCTGAAAGGCAATACCTATCATTTCACCAAAAAGAGCAGCCTTCTCCACTTCATCTTTCGGGGCATTTACAGAAATAGCTCCACTCTCTGCACTTGCAGTAAACAGGGCTGCTGTCTTTTTACGGATAACGTCAAAATAAATCTCTTCCGAAAAATCACGGTTACTGATATTCACCAGCTGAATAATCTCTCCTTCCGATAAATCCTGTCCCAAACGTGCTACCAGGCCGACCAGTTCAATATGATTGGTATATGAAGCATGACGCAGACTGGTTGCCAGCATATAGTCGCCTACCAGCACAGAAACCTTATTGTCATACAATGCATTAACCGACGACTGTCCCCGACGTTTGTTACTCTCGTCTACCACATCATCGTGTACCAGACTGGCAGTATGAAGCAACTCGAGCGAAAGCGCAGCATGAAGGGTGGAATCGTTAATTCCACCATAAAGTTTTGCCATAAGCAAAACCAGAATAGGACGCATCATCTTTCCGTTCCTCTGCTTGATATAGCCTAAAACTTCGTCTAATAACGGGGTAGAACTTTTCAGTGAGGCATCGAAAAGAGCCTTAAATTCGCTTAATTCCTTTTCTATGGGTTTCTTGATTACTTCTAATTTATCCATGGAGATTTATTTGGGTACAAAAGTAATAATAAAACAGCGAATACGGTATTTTTTTGTACTTTTACGTAGAAAACTTAATAATTTTACACGAATGGAAAAACTGTTTCTACTCGATGCGTACGCACTTATCTACCGCGCGTACTATGCTTTTATCAAAAATCCGCGTATCAATTCTAAAGGTTTCAATACATCTGCTATCATGGGATTTGTCAATACACTGGAGGATGTACTGAAAAAAGAGAACCCTACTCATATAGGTATTGCATTTGATCCGGCCGGACCTACATTCCGTCACGAAGCTTTCGAGCAGTATAAGGCTCAGCGTGAGGAAACTCCCGAAGCAATTCGTCTTTCTGTTCCTATCATTAAGGATATTATCCGCGCTTATCGTATTCCTATTCTTGAGGTAAGTGGTTACGAAGCGGACGACGTAATTGGTACACTCGCAACCGAAGCGGGAAAACGAGGTATTACGACATACATGATGACTCCAGATAAAGACTACGGGCAATTGGTTTCGGAAAATGTATTCATGTATCGCCCTAAATATGGCGACAAAGAATTTGAAGTCATGGGGGTAAACGAAATCAAAGCAAAATTCGATATTGAATCACCCTCACAGGTTATCGATATGTTGGGACTTATGGGAGATACGGCCGACAACATTCCGGGATGTCCGGGAGTCGGAGAGAAAACAGCACAAAAGTTAATTGCCCAGTTCGGCAGCATCGAAAACCTGCTTGCCAACACCGACCAGTTGAAAGGAGCTATCAAAACAAAAGTAGAGAATAACCGCGAGCAGATTACTTTTTCCAAATTCCTCGCAACAATCAAAACGGATGTTCCCATCTCACTAGATATGGAAGCCTTGAAACGGGAACAACCCGATGAAGAAGAACTCCGTAAAATTTTTGAGGAACTAGAGTTCCGTACTCTGCTGGATCGTATACTCAAAACTGAAAAGAAAACTGCCGCTCCTTCGGCTCCTGTACAAAGCGATCTCTTTGGATTTTTTGCGGGCGAGAATACAGACGAGCCAAAAAATTCAAATCTCACACAGTTAGAAGACCTTGATTTCGACTACCAACTACTTGATTCAGAGGAGAAAATAGACGATTTTTTACAAATAATCGTTACAAAAGATTTTTTCAGTCTAGATACGGAAACCACAGGAACCGACCCAATTACTGCAGAACTGGTAGGAATGAGCTTCAGTTTTGCCGAAAATCAGGCATTTTATGTACCAGTTCCGGCAAATCGTGAAGAAGCGTTGACAATAGTTAAAAAATTCAAACCAATCATAGAAAATGAGAAAACACTGAAAATCGGACAGAATATAAAATACGATATGCTTGTGCTGGGTAATTATGGTGTCGAGGTCCGTGGCCCGATGTTCGACACCATGATTGCTCATTATGTACTTCAGCCTGAACTTCACCACGGCATGGATTACCTGGCCGAAGTATATCTGAAATATGAAACGATAAAAATAGAAGAGCTGATAGGTCCGAAAGGAAAGAATCAGAAAAACATGCGCGATCTCCCTCCTACTTCTGTCTACAAATATGCATGTGAGGATGCTGATGTTACACTGAAACTGAAAAAGGTATTAGAGAAAGAATTGATAGAAAATAATGTAAACGAACTGTTCCAGACTATCGAAATGCCGCTGGTTCCTGTCCTTGCATATATGGAACGCAACGGGGTACGCATTGACACCGAAGCCTTGAAAGAAACATCACAGCATTTTACTGCACGTATGAAGCAGCTTGAAGAGGAAGTACATCAGCTTGCCGGAATGGAATTTAATATTGCTTCGCCCAAACAAGTAGGAGAAGTACTGTTCGACCGTCTGAAAATTACAGACAAAGCTAAAAAGACCAAGACCGGCCAATATGTTACTTCCGAAGAAGTATTGGAAAGTCTACGAGGAAAGCATGAAATTGTAGGGAAAATACTGGAACATCGTGGACTGAAGAAGTTGCTGGGAACCTATATTGATGCACTTCCCTTACTAATCAACCCCAAGACGGGACATATACATACTTCATTCAATCAGACTGTTACGGCTACAGGTCGACTTAGTTCGAGCAACCCTAACCTGCAAAATATTCCTATCCGTAATGAGGATGGAAAAGAGATTCGACGCGCCTTTATTCCTGACGAAGGCTGTGAATTCTTTTCTGCCGACTACTCACAAATCGAGCTGCGTATCATGGCTCATCTGAGTGGGGACCCTCACATGATAGAAGCTTTCCAGAAAGGACAGGATATTCATGCTGCTACTGCTGCCAAGATATATAAGGAGAAACTGGAAGATGTAACCCGCGAACAGAGAAGTAAAGCTAAAACAGCTAACTTCGGTATTATATATGGTATATCAGTATTCGGACTGGCAGAACGACTGAACATCGAACGTAAAGAAGCCAAAGAACTTATAGACGGATATTTCGAAAACTATCCGCATGTAAAAGAATATATGGATCAAAGTATCCGTCTGGCACAAGAAAAAGGATATATCGAAACTATATTCAAGCGTAAGCGCTACCTGCCTGATATCAATTCACGCAATGCTGTGGTCCGTGGGTATGCAGAACGAAACGCAATCAATGCTCCTATACAAGGAAGTGCTGCTGATATTATCAAAGTGGCAATGATCCGTATATACAAACGCTTCATGGAAGAGGGTATTCGTTCCAAAATGATTCTTCAGGTACACGATGAATTAAATTTCAGCGTCGTGCCCGAAGAAAAGGAAAAAGTACAGCATATTGTGATTTCGGAAATGGAAGCAGCTTACAAAATGAAAGTTCCTTTGCAGGCAGACTGTGATTGGGGTAAGAACTGGTTGGAAGCACATTGATATTTCGAATTGTTAAGATATCTTTAAATGGCAACAAATTGCTAAAATATTCATTTTTTCTTGCCAAAAAGTTAGCAACATCAAAAGGTTTTACTAATTTTGCAGCGTAATCAAAAACAAAAAGATAGTAACACCTTAAAATTAAAGAAATATGAAAAAAATGAATTTACTCAAGAGTTTATTTGTAACAGTATTTGTTTTCGCTGCTAACCTTACAGTTTTTGCTAGCAACCCAGAAACTGAGTTGATATACAATACTGAGGAAATAGATGGAGTAAAGATGTCGGAAACTGTATATAAAATGAATGAAGGTATTCTGACAAACTTTGAGAAATATAACTATAAATACAACGATAAGAAACAAGTTGTAGAAAACGTGTTACAGAAGTGGGACGAAGGTAGAGGAACATGGCGTAACCATATGTGTATCAAATATACATATAATGAAAACAGCACCACAATCCAATACTACAAATGGAATAAAAATAAGAAAGATTACATTCTCGTTCCGGAAATGACTGTAACTATGGACATGTAAAAACAACATACAAAAAAACAATATTTTCATAAACTCTCTAGTAAAAGAGGTACTTCGTGAGAAGTGCCTCTTTTTTTATTTCTTCTTCTAATCAGACAATCTATTTTGCAAAAAACATAACAATCTGTTACTAAAAACAAGATAAGAATATATCAACTTTTCCGAAAAAATTATTTTTTTAGTAAATGACAAAAAGAATGACTACCTTTGCAAACTGAAATACAATCTGATAATTAATAAGGAAATATATAAGTTTTATGGCATTACAATGTGGCATTGTCGGTTTGCCCAATGTAGGAAAATCGACTCTTTTCAACTGTTTATCGAATGCAAAGGCTCAAGCAGCCAACTTCCCTTTCTGTACAATAGAACCTAACGTTGGTGTAATCACTGTTCCAGATGAACGTCTTAACAAATTGGCAGAATTGGTTATCCCCGACCGTATAGTACCTACAACTGTAGAAATTGTAGACATCGCAGGTCTGGTAAAAGGAGCCAGCAAAGGTGAAGGATTAGGAAATAAATTCTTGGCAAATATCCGTGAAACAGACGCAATTCTTCATGTACTGCGTTGTTTTGATGATGAAAATGTTACCCATGTCGACGGTAGTGTAGATCCTGTACGCGACAAAGAAATCATTGATACAGAGCTTCAGCTGAAGGACCTCGAAACAATAGAAAGCCGTATTCAAAAAGTACAGAAACAAGCTCAGACCGGAGGCGACAAAGTAGCTAAGCAAACTTATGAAGTACTGGTTCGCTACCGTGAAGCATTATTACAGGGAAAATCAGCACGTACCGTGCAGTTCGAAACTAAAGATGAACAAAAGATCGCTCATGAACTTTTCCTGCTTACTTCCAAGCCTGTAATGTACGTATGTAATGTAGATGAAGCCAGCGCTGTAAATGGTAACAAATATGTAGAGCAAGTACGCGAAGCTGTCAAAGAAGAGGGAGCAGAAATATTAATTGTTGCAGCCAAGACAGAAGCCGACATTGCAGAACTTGAAACATACGAAGACCGTCAGATGTTCCTTCAGGAAGTGGGACTGGAAGAATCGGGAGTCAGTCGTCTGATTCGTTCAGCCTATAAGCTGCTGAATCTGGAAACCTATTTCACTGCTGGAAAGATGGAAGTCCGCGCATGGACATTCCATAAAGGATGGAAGGCTCCTCAATGTGCCGGAGTTATTCATACTGACTTCGAAAAAGGATTTATCCGTGCAGAAGTCATCAAGTACGACGACTTTATCAAATACGGTTCGGAAGCAGCTGTACGCGAGGCTGGTAAACTGAATGTAGAAGGAAAAGACTATATCGTAGAAGACGGAGACATCATGCATTTCCGCTTTAACGTATAATATACCATTTTAGAAAATCGGCCGCTCATCAGCGACCGATTTCTTTTTTTAATCCTAAAACAAAAAACCATGAACTATCTTATTATAGGTACTGGCGGCGTAGGAGGAAGTATCGCCGGATTTCTTGCTCTGGCAGGAAAAGAAGTCACATGCATTGCACGGGGAAAACACCTCGAGAATATCCGTAATTATGGGCTGCATCTGAAATCAGATTTGAAAGGTGAACACTATCTGAAAGTAAACGCCTGTACAGCAGAAGAATACCAAGGGAAAGCAGATGTGATATTTGTCTGTGTAAAAGGATATTCCATCGACTCTGTCAAGGAGGTAATAGAACGTGCTTCAGCACCTCATACACTGGTTATTCCTATTTTAAATGTTTATGGTACAGGACCACGTATTGGTCGTTTGACACCTGAAGTAACTGTTCTCGATGGCTGTATCTACATCGTAGGATTTGTTTCAGGCGAAGGCGAAATCACTCAGATGGGAAGCATTTTCCGGCTGGTATTCGGAGCACGTCCGGAGCAGGGAGTTTCTCAGGAACGTATTGAAGCAATTGCAGAGGATGTCAGAAGTTGCGGTATCAAAGTCGATGTTTCCGATGATATCAACCGCGACACATTTATCAAATGGGCATTTATTTCGGCAATGGCATGTACTGGAGCATATCACGATGTACCAATGGGAGAAGTACAACACGAAGGTGAAGTACGAGATACATTTATCGGACTTTCCAGAGAAAGTGCAGAAATCGGACACAAGATGGGAATTTCTTATCCGGAAGATCCTGTTTCTTACAATTTGAAAGTAATAGATAAGCTCGACCCGCACAGTACAGCATCCATGCAAAAAGACCTTGCCCGAGGACATGCGTCGGAGATACAAGGTATGTTGTTCGATATGATTGATTTGGGTGAGCGTTTGGGAATATCTATGCCTACCTATCAAAAAGTAGCTCAAAAATTCAAGAATAAATGAAACATATAGTAGATATTGAAACCTGGGAACGGAAAGACAACTATAACTTTTTCCGTGGATTTGCGAATTCATGGATTGCTATCACCAGTGAAGTAGACTGTACTGAAGCTTACAACCACGCCAAAGCCAACGGAAAATCATTTTTTTGTATTATCTTTATGCCATATTGCGCGCTGCCAATGAGATAAAAGAGTTCCGTTATCGCTGGGATAAAAACGGACAAGTAGTCTATCATGATACAGTGGATGTCATTTCCCCTATTGCTGTACCCGGCAAAACATTTTATACGGTACGCATCCCTTATCATGTTGATTTCGAAGCATTTTATACCGAAGCCAGACACATTGTCACATCTATTCCTGAAGATGGTGATCCATACGGAACTGATAAAAGCATTTATAAACAAGGAGATTTTGATGTAATCCTGCTAAGTGCCACTCCAAAACTATATTTCACTTCGATAACCTACACCCAACAGGAAGTAGGACATCCGCTGGATTATCCGCTGATGAATGCCGGTAAGGCCATCATACGCGAAGGCAAGCGTATCATGCCTATTGCACTGACTGTAAGTCATGCTTTTACAGACGGAGCACACATTTCACTTTTCTTTGAGAAAGTAGAACAATACCTCAAGGAAATCTGCAAATAATCATACACAAAAAACTACGGGACTTCATCCTATTCAGAACCAACCTGAATCAATCATTCAGCAGTTCTTTTCGATTGGATGCAGTCCCGCAGATTATCAGTATTATTCACATTTCAAATAATCACAAAGCTTCTGTGTTGCCCTTGCCCGATGGCTGATTTTATTCTTTTCTTCATTGCCCATCTCGGCAAATGTTTCAGTATAACCTTCGGGGACAAAAACAGGATCATAGCCAAATCCTGAACAACCGCGTTTTTTTTCGATTATTTCGCCTTTTACAACTCCTTCGAAGAGATGTTCCGTTCCACCCTCGATCAGGCAAATAGCCGTACGGAATTGCGCTTTACGGTTGGTCTTTCCTTCCAGCTCTACAAGCAGTTTTTTCATATTAGCTTCCGAATCATGTCCTTCTCCTCCAGCATATCGGGCCGAATAGACTCCCGGAGCACCTCCCAAGGCCTCAACCTCCAGACCCGTATCGTCGGCAAAACAATCCAGACCATAGTTTTTATAAATATATTCAGCTTTCAGAGCAGCATTTCCCTCCAGCGTATCAGCCGTTTCCGGAATATCTGCCTCACAATGGATATCCTTCAGACTCAGCACCTCTACCCTATCTCCTAATATGGCACGTATCTCATCCAACTTGTGTGCATTATTCGTTGCAAAAACCAGTTTCTTTTTCATAATCAATTTTATCTATCATATTTCTTCACAAAGATACACATACTCAGGCAACCATCCTCTACTTTCCGTCTGCTATTTCGCTGCAAAAACAGTCTTCCTCATTATAAAAAAGTCCGGCTTCTTTACAGAAACCGGACTTCCACACATAGTCAGCCTATATTAATTCAAAATAATTTCGTCTACAAATAAGTATCCCGGATTACCTTTTCCACCATGCCATGCTGGAATACTCTTTTCCGACAAAGCTTTTACTTTGACATAACGTGTCTTTACCGGAGTAAAGTTCAAGGTATGTACGTAAATCTGGTTCGGATCAGTTTCCTTCATTGCCGGATAAGACTCTGAAGCGACCTGTTTGAATGCCTTATTATCATCCGAAACCTCAACAGAAATACCTCTGGCATCGAATATCCAGTCACCTTTTTCTACACAGGCACGCAATGTCATCGAACTGATTTCTGTTGCTTCTTTCAAGTCGATAACTGCCTCCATATCATTCTTATAAAACGCAATCCAATGACCAGTCTTATAATTGCGGTTACCAGTCATACCATCTACCAAGGTAGGCGCCCCATTAAATTCATATGCTTTATTAATGGGCTGAAGCATAGAAATAGGTTTGGCAGTCGATTTACTGAAAGAAATAATATCACAAGTAATACGTGAATTGCCTTCCGGACGCACTGCTGTCATACGCAATACACAAGCCTGGTCAATTGACAGTCCATCTTCATATTTCAAAGAGGCTGCTGTCGGTTCTGTTCCGTCGAGTGTATAGTATATCGGAGCATTGTCAACGGTATATGCACTGACATCCAACTTACCTGTTTCCTGATTTGGAGCAATATTGACTTTCACATCCAAAATATGAGTAGCATAGTTCCAGCCCTTCAGCTTGTAAATATCCATCAGGCGCACTGTACGCTTCAAGAATCCTTCGTAATCTTTCTTCTTATCAGGAGCACTCCACTGAGTTTCGCAAAGAGCAGCCATACGTGGCAATACCATATACTGTGCCTGTGCAAAAGTAGGAATATATTCTGTCCACAGATTAGCTTGTACACCGGTAATGTATTTCTGTTCTTCCGGAGTCAAGGCAGACGGCATTGGCTCGTAGCTATATACTCTTTCCATAGGCAAATAACCTCCGATAGCCAACGGTTCTGTTTCTGTATCCTTAGCCTGATAATAGTCAAAATACAAGTATGTATTCGGAGTCATGATAACATTATGCTTCTGGCGTGCAGCCTCAATACCTCCGGATTCACCTCTCCATGACATAACAGTTGCATTAGGAGCCAGACCACCTTCCAAGATTTCGTCCCATCCGATAATGTTACGTCCATGTTCATTCAAGAACTTTTCTGCTTCTCTTATCACATAACTTTGCAGGTATTCTTCTTTTGAATGTTTGCTGTCGCCTTTGATACCCAAAGCCTTGATTCTAGCCTGACATTTCGGACAAGTTTTCCATTTATCTTTCGGACATTCATCTCCACCTACATGAATATATTCTGACGGGAAGATTTCAATAATTTCAGCCAGTACATCCTTAATAAACTGAATTGTTTTGTCATTTCCGGCACATAGTACATTATCAGAAACTCCCCACATACGCCAAACTTCATACGGACCACCTGTACATCCTAGTTCCGGATAAGCAGCCAATGCAGCCTGCATATGCCCCGGAAGGTCTATTTCAGGAATAACGGTTATATAGCGTTCTGCAGCATAAGCAACAATCTCTTTGGCTTGTTCCTGAGTATAGAAACCACCGTAAGGCTTTCCATCGTATTTTCCCGAGTTACGTCCTATAACAGTTTCACTACGTTTTGAACCGATTTCTGTCAGTTTCGGATATTTCTTTATTTCGATACGCCAGCCTTGATCTTCAGAAAGATGCCAGTGTAAACGGTTGATATTATGCAGTGCAAGCATATCAATATACGTTTTGATTTCATCCATCGTAAACATATGACGGCCAACATCAAGCATCATTCCGCGATAGCTGAAACGCGGTGTATCGTTTATTTCTACAGCAGGAAGTTCGATTGCACCACCTCCTTCATGAACAGAAACAGATTTACGCAATGTCTGGATTCCATAAAATACACCAGCTTCTGAAGGAGCCTCAATGACAACCTTTCCTCCGTCGACAGTCAGATGGTAAGCCTCTGGAGAAGTTGCCTCCAGTCCTAATTTCAATACGATTCCGCTTTCTTTATCACCCTCCTGTACTTTCAGTTCAATACCGGTCTGTTCTTTAATAAAAGAAGCCAAAAATTCGGCATTTTTCTTCATTTTTTCATTACCGGCAGTGTAATAAATAGTTTCTCCACTCTTCAGCAAAAATCCACTTTGTTGAGGTGTGGTAATTTCAAGAGGCATAGGCACAATCTGATAATCAGCGACAGCCGTTGGCTTATCCGTACACGATGTAATCATCATTCCGGCAAACGCCAGCCCCAGACAGTTAAATTTCGAAAATGGTTTCATGATAATAATATTAAAGTTAGTAATTAGAATGACACAATATCGCTCAATTGATGCAAGCTTACGGAAATATCTTCCAAAGGTGTTCCGTCAGCCGAAGTAACCAAAATCTTCTTAGGCACTCCAGGCAGCAAGTCGAAGAAATTATCAGAGAAACGTACTCCTTGAACAGGTATTTCTACAAATACATCACGAGCCAGTTGTTTGGATTTTAATGTCAGCTCATAAGCTCCATCTTTCTTTCGTATCTTACAACTTATTTCAGGATGGGGCAAATGTTGCTTTTTGGCAAACACCGGATAATATACTTCGTCTGAAAGTACCCTCCGGTCAACATCACTACGTAAAGTCATATGTATAAATGAAGTAGTCGTATCACAAGCAGCGAATGCTTTATTCCAGTCTTCTTCATAAAAGACAGCAGAAGCATTAGCTGGCAACGTACCTTCTACCTGATGCCTGCGATACACTTTTCCATTAAAATCCATAAGTTCAATCTGCAATATTGCTTTTTCGCTCTTCAATACATCCGAAAGCACATAATAGCGCAGTTTATCACCTTCACGAATTGCATCTATCAATACCGGAGCAAAAGCCCGGCGAGTCTGGTAATGCATAGCCTTCCAGTTTCCATAATAATCGATGCCCGACCATGACACAACCGGCCAGCTGTCATTTAGTTGCCAGAGCAAACTACCCATACAATAAGGTCGGTTTCTGCGATGTGCCTCCATTCCGTGACGCATTCCATGTCCCTGCAGAACAAGTCCCATATAAACCAAATCCTCAAACTTTTCCGGAACATGATAATAAATGCCCATTGTTTTCTTAATCAGGAAATTGCCAATCGTACTTTTCTGATGGGCATTCATAACCGGTGACTCCAGATCGTAGTCTGCCGGCGAAGCAAATGTACGTATCGTCTTCATCTCCGGAAAAGACTGAAAACCAAACTCACTCATAAAACGCGGAATCTCTGTATCCAGCGTTTCAAAAGGTTTCTGTCCATACCAGGTCCCCCAATTATGACTATCGCCGATCTTCCAACTTTCAGGCCGTCCCCAATTGGCTTCATAAGGCGATCCTTCCAGATAAAAGCGTCCCGGATCGAACTCCTTTACTTTCTCGGGCAAAAGCTGGCGGAACAATACGTCATATCCATCCAACATTTGCTGATATATCTCAGGAGCATATTTTTTCTTCCAGCCCCAATAACGCAAGCCCTCATATATTTCATTATTACCACACCACATTGCCAAAGAAGCATGATTCCGTAAACGCTTGATATTATATACTGCTTCTTCCGAAACTCGCTTCAAAAAAGCCGGGTCATGCGGATAAGGTGTACAAGCAAACATAAAATCCTGCCAGACAAGAATACCTCTTTTATCAGCTTCCTCAAAAAAGGCATCGTCTTCATAGATTCCCCCACCCCATACGCGTATCATATTCATATGCGCAGCCTGTACATCATCCAGCAGGCGAACGTATCGTTCACGGGTTACACGTGGCAGAAGAGCGTCTGAAGGTATCAGATTAGTACCTTTGGCAAACATCGGAATGCCATTCACTTCAAAATAGAAACTCATTCCTAAGCTATCCTTTTCATGGACAACACGCACCGTTCGCAATCCGATCTGGTGTTGTTTTTTTGCAACAAGCTTACCATCTACACATACCGATACTTCAAATGCATATAAGGCAGCTTCTCCCCACCCATTAGGCATCCAAAGATGCGGAGAATCAATCGATAAAGGCAGTGACAAATTATTCACACCTGGCTGTAACCGGACAGTCTTTTCTACACTTCCAGCCTGTTCATTCCGATAAGCACAAGTCACTTTTATCTGAGCTTCCTGAACCGTTCCGGTAATATTGTTTACTTCCAGGCGGTTGTCTATTTCTGCACGTTCGGAAGTAACCGACTTCTGATGTACAAAATAATCTTCTACCACAGCCTTGTTGGTAAATTCCAGATATACAGGTCGCCAGATGCCACAGGTAACCATCCGGATTCCCCAGTCCCATCCATAAGAATAAGGGGCTTTACGGGTAAACACACTCAGTTTCTGTGGATAATGGTCGTTAGCAGCAGGATAATCAAAACCATTGGTTTCCCATTGAGGCATTACCTCACGGATTGGGGAACGAAAACGTACAAGCAACTTGTTTTCTCCCTTCCTCAAGCTTTTCTTAACGGGTATACGGTATCCGACAAACATGTTGTCGGTTTTCTGTAACAATGCACCATTCAGAAATATATCTGCATAGGTATCAAGTCCTTCAAATACCAAAAAGATTTCCTCATGTGCCGATTGTTCTTCTGTTAATACAAAAGACGTACGATACAACCAGTCTTCATTCTCAACCCATTGTATTTCTTTTTCATTCATCCCATAAAAAGGATCGGGTAACTTATCGTGAGCTATCAAATCCTGATGTACTGTGCCCGGAACCTGTGCAGCAAGCCATTCGTGGCTTCCATACTTGGAAAACTCCCAGTTAGTATGAAGAAAGAGATTCTGAGCTAACGCATTGCCCCATACAGAAGTGCCAAAAGATAAAAAACTAGCTAAAAACATCATCGGAATAACTTTCCACATGCATCTCATATTACAGATTTAAGAATTATACCACTAATATGGTACAAAATAAAATAAGTTTTTCCGATAATACAAATTAAACGGAAAAACCTATTCTATTTTAAATATATCTTAGAGAAATATTTACTTTTACTTTCGTTTATTTTACTTTCAGCTTGTCGAATCCTTCTCCATACACGCCTACTACATTGCTTTGGGAAATAAACGCATCAGGATCAATATCCTTCACCAGACGGAAGATATCAAGTGATTCGCCTTTTCTTGCCAATACAACAATAACTTTTATATCTTGTTTACTGTACCAGCCCTGTCCATCAAGAAGAGTTACTCCACGGTCTATCTTGGTAGAAATACCTTCCGCAATCTGTTCATATTTCCGTGAGAATATCAGGAACTGAACCGACTGACGAGTACTGTTTATTACATAGTCGATAACTATGCTCATAATGAACAAAACACAGAAGCCAAACAAAACTCTCTTCCAGTCATGAAAAATAAAATAGCACGACGAAATGATTACAATATCGCAATACATCATCATACGTCCCAAAGTAACATCCTTGTACTTGTTGATAATCCATGCGATAATATCAGTACCTCCCGTACTACCGTTATTACAAAATACAATGCCTATTCCAAAGCCCAGCAATCCGGCTCCTATTACACAAGCCATAAACTCTTGTCCCGGGCCAAGCAGTTGCGGGAGATTTCCGTCACTGCCCCTGAACAGAACCTGAAACCACCAAAGCAGGAAAGTCAGCATGAAAATAGCATATATCGTCTTTACACTGAACTTTGGTCCCAGAATCTTCAAGGCAAACCCCAGAAAAACAGCATTAATCACAAAGTAAGAAACCTGAATTTCTACTCCTGTAGCATAATAAATAATAGCGGCAATACCACTGACTCCTCCTGTCGTGATCTGATAAGGAAGCAGAAAAGCTACCCATCCCAGTGCATAACATATCAGTCCGAAAGTAATGGCAAGGTAGTCTTTCGACTCCCTGCCAATTTTTTTCTTCAGAATCGTTTCCATAAAACGACTGCTATTAAAGTACAATATTTACAATCTTCTTCGGAACAATAATGACCTTTTTAGGAGTCTTTCCTTCAATCCATTTTTGAGATTGTTCGTCAGCCATTACAGCTGCTTGTATCGTGTCATTATCTGCATCTGCAGGGAACTCCATAGTGAAACGAGCCTTTCCATTGAAAGAAATGGTATATTTTACACTATCTTCTTTCAGATATTCTTCATTAAATGCCGGCCATTGTGCATCACAAACAGATGTTGTATTGCCCAAAGCTTCCCATAACTCTTCTGCCAGATGAGGAGCAAATGGAGCAATGATGACAATCAAGTCGCTCAACACGGCCTTGTTACGGCACTTCAGTGAAGTCAGTTCATTCACACAAATCATGAATGCACTGATAGAAGTATTGTAAGAGAAGGTTTCGATATCGCCAGTTACTTTCTTAATCAACTTATGAACAGCCTTCAACTCTTCTTTAGTCGGTTCTCCTTCTGCCGGCATAAAGTTGCCCTGACGGTCGTAGAACAAGTTCCAGAGTTTCTTCAAGAAACGGTGAACACCATCGATACCGTTTGTATCCCATGGTTTAGACTGCTCTACCGGTCCGAGGAACATTTCGTACATACGCAGTGTATCAGCTCCGTATTTCTCTACAATCATATCCGGATTCACTACGTTATACATCGATTTACTCATCTTTTCTACAGCCCATCCACAGATATACTTGCCGTCTTCCAAAATAAATTCGGCATTGTTGTATTCCGGACGCCAGTTCTTGAAAGCTTCTACATCCAATACATCATTTGAAACGATATTAACATCTACATGAAGCGGAGTCACATCGTACTGATCTTTCAAGCCCAATGAAACGAATGTATTAGTATCCTTGATACGGTAAACGAAATTGCTTCGTCCCTGAATCATACCCTGATTAACAAGCTTCTGGAATGGTTCTTCTTTAACACTTACACCCAGATCGAACAGGAACTTGTTCCAGAAACGAGAATAAATCAAGTGTCCGGTAGCATGTTCTGTACCACCTACATACAAATCAACATTCTGCCAGTAATGGTCGGCTTTCTCAGAAACCAGTGCCTGATCATTGTGCGGATCCATGTAACGCAAATAATAAGCCGATGAACCAGCAAATCCCGGCATGGTATTCAGTTCAAGTGGGAAAACAGTTACGTTATCTATTTTGGAATTTTCTACGACTTCACCTTTAACCACGTCCCATGCCCACTTAGTAGCATGTCCCAATGGAGGTTCTCCGGTTTCCGTAGGCAAGAATTTATCTACCTCAGGAAGTTCCAGTGGCAACTTGCTCTCATCAATCATATAAGGCATACCATCCTTGTAATAAACAGGGAACGGTTCACCCCAATAACGCTGACGAGAGAAAATAGCGTCACGCAAACGATAGTTTACTTTTACACGGCCCAACTGATGCTCCTTCACATATTTTTTGGTTGTAGCAATAGCTTCTTTGATAGTCAGTCCGTTCAGGTTCAAGTCACAATACGGAGTAGCTCCTGCTTTCGGAGAATTACATACGATACCTTCTTTAGCATCGAAGCTTTCTTCCGACACATCACATCCTTCTACCAATGGAACGATAGGCAAGTTGAAGTGTTTTGCAAAAGCATAGTCACGACTATCGTGAGCCGGAACAGCCATAATGGCTCCTGTACCATATCCAGCCAATACATAGTCGCTGATCCATACCGGAACAGATTCACCAGTAAACGGATTCACTGCATATGAACCACTGAATACACCGGTAACACGGCGATCGGCGATACGTTCACGTTCGGTACGCTTCTTCGTACGGTCCAGATAAGCTTCCACTTCTGCTTTCTGTGCCTCAGTTGTCAGTACAGGAACCAGTTCACTTTCAGGAGCCAGTACCATGAAAGTAACACCAAACATAGTATCAGCACGAGTAGTAAAGATGGTAAATTCCAAATCGCTGTCTTTTACCTTGAAACGTACCTCTGCACCTTCCGAACGGCCAATCCAGTTACGCTGTGTTTCTTTCAGAGAATCAGTCCAATCTACAGTTTCCAGTCCGTCGAGCAAGCGCTGAGCATATGCTGACACACGCAGACACCACTGACGCATCTTCTTCTGCACCACCGGATAACCACCACGTTCAGATACGCCGTCCACTACTTCATCGTTAGCAAGTACAGTACCCAGTTGCGGACACCAGTTAACCATAGTTTCACCCAAATAAGCGATACGGTAGTTCATCAGCACTTCCTGCTGTTCCTTTTCGCTCTTAGCTTTCCATTCTTCTGCTGTAAAGCTCAGTTCCTCACTACAAGCTACATCCAGCCCTTCTGTTCCTTTCTCCTCGAAATGCTTGATCAGTTCACTGATAGGTTCAGCTTTTCCACAAGTATTGCAATAATAGCTGTTGAACATCTTCTGGAAAGCCCATTGAGTCCAGTGATAATAACCCGGCTCACAAGTACGAACTTCACGGTCCCAGTCGAATGAAAAACCGATTTTATCCAATTGCTGGCGGTAACGGTTAATATTGTTTACGGTAGTGATAGCCGGATGCTGACCAGTCTGAATTGCATATTGTTCAGCAGGCAAACCATAAGCATCGTATCCCATCGGATTCAATACATTATAGCCCTGCAAGCGTTTGTAACGAGCATAAATATCGCTGGCAATGTAGCCCAGCGGGTGACCAACATGAAGTCCTGCTCCCGACGGATAAGGGAACATGTTCAGTACATAGAACTTCTTTTTCGATTCGTCTTCGACAACCTTGTAGGTTTTGTTGTCTACCCACTTTTGCTGCCATTTTTTCTCGATCTCTCTGAAATTATATTCCATAGTGATGTTATATATTTGATTTTTACTATTTCCCACAATACCGTGCAAAGATAGTAAGACTTCGGGAATAAAACCGATTTTTCCGCTAACAAATATCCGACCAATCCGTTATCTTGCAGCCTATTAACTCATACTCCTCCCCTAGTTGACATTCCTGCCGCTTTTTCCCCATTGCTCAACAATTAATTATACTGCATCTTTTCACACTAATACTTATCAGGTTTTTAACGGAATAATCAACTATTACTAACAGGTTGTTAACACCTGTTGAAACAATAACTAAAATCCTATTTATCAGAAATATATACCTGTCACATTCCCCATATAAAACAAGGATTTTAACAGAGATATTCACACTCATTTCACATCCCTGTTTACATACAAATACACTTTTCAACAAGCTTATCAAAAGAGTTTTTCCCAACAGCAGCTATACCCAAAAAGAAAATTCCCCTCTGAGCTTTCCGTTTTTCTGTAAAGCAGAAACAATAACGGAGCCCAGAGGGGAATCGATATCAGATAAATTAAAAAGTTACTTTTCGAAGTCAGCCCAGTTAGTCAGACGCATATCACCCTGTTTGATGAAAACCTGATGCATACCCAACGCCGCCGACAAACTGTGGCAAGTCTGTCCCTTGGTAGAAATCTTCAGATAATCCCACAACAGTTGTTTATAGTCTGGATGTGCACAGTTTTCGATTACAGCCTGTGCACGTTCCATCGGACTCTTTCCACGTAAATCAGCAATACCCTGTTCGGTGATAATCACATTTACAGAGTGCTCACTATGATCGAGGTGAGAAACCATCGGCACGATTGAACTGATACATCCTCCTTTTGCCGTCGACGGACAAGAGAAGATAGAGATATAAGCACTGCGGGTAAAGTCGCCCGAACCACCGATACCATTCATCATCTTCGTACCGCAGATATGAGTTGAGTTTACATTTCCGTAAATATCCGCTTCGATAGCTGTATTCATTGAAATGACACCGATACGACGAACAACTTCCGGACAGTTAGATATTTCCGACGGACGAAGTACAAGCTTGTGACGGAAGAAATCCATATTATCATAAATGTCTTGCAGACAGTCGTTTGTAACACTGAGTGAACAAGTACTTCCAAACTTGATTCTACCCTCTTTAATCAATTTGATGACTGAGTTCTGAATAACCTCCGTATACATTTCGAACGGTGGAATACTGGGATCCTTACCCAATGCACTGAGTACAGCATTAGCAATGTTTCCCACTCCCGACTGCAACGGAAGGAAAGTAGACGGAATGATTCCTCGGCGCATATCTGCTGCAAGGAAGTCAGCTACATTCTGACCAATTTTATCCGTAATAGGATCTGGCTCATGGAATCCTCTCGCTTCATCAGGCAGATTCACTTCTACCACTCCTACTATCTTTTCCGGACTTACCTGAATATAAGGCAATCCGATACGGTCGCTTGGACGTACAATAGGAATCGGACGACGATAAGGAGGGCGTTCCATTTCATACAAATCGTGCACACCTATCAGGCTTTTGCTGTGCGCAGCATTAAGCTCTACTATCACCCGGTCGGCAAGACGAGCAATTGTCGGAGTAATTCCCACACCTGCAGTCAGATAGATCCGTCCGTCTTCTGTAATTTCACAGGCTTCGATGATAGCTGTAGTTACATGACCTAAAAAACCGGAACGCAAACGCTGGGCAACCTGAGAAAGATGTATATCCGTATAATTGATTTCACCGGCATTGACTGCTTTGCGGAAGTCAGTATTCGTGGTATATGGAGCACGGAAGTGAATGGCATGAGCACGAGTGAGCACTCCGTCGCAAGAATCTCCGGTAGAAGCTCCCGTAATAATACCTACCTGAAAGTGTTCTCCCCTGGCGTGTTTTTCTTCAGCCTGCCTCGCAAGCTCTGCAGTTACGGCTTTCGGACTTCCTGCCGGCGTAAACCCGCTCAGGGCAATTATCTCTCCATCTTTTATCAAGCTGGCAGCTTCGGCTGCGGTCATAAAATTATAAGTCATGGTATTAGGTGTTTTTATAATTATTAGTATTAAACTTACAAAATCTGCTTATTAGTATTTACGGTTAAAAATCTCGGAATAAATAAATGCACGCCTTGCGTCCGCAGGTGTCTTCAACCGGACAGTTCTACCCGACTCAGGCTGTTGGGCAGTAGATAGCGCATCCTTCTGAGGCGCTTCTTCCGATAACTTCCGATGCTTTCTCCCCTCTCCTTTTCTTTTCTTATTAAGCTTATTATCAACACTTTGCCCAACGCATTCATTTTGTTGACCAGCCATGATAATATCCGGCTCTACATGGACTGTTGCCGGCTTAGCCATCTTCTTACGGGAGGGTTTGTTCCTTTTCTTTTCCTTTTTGGCATAATTCTGATAAGCGGCGAAAGCAATAGCCGCCACTATAACAAATATTTTTATCACTTCGTCCATAGTCTGCCAAAATGTTAAGGATTTGCCCAAAGATACTAATAAATATAACACATTCATGGATTTTAGGGAAGAAACTCATATCTTTGCAAATGAATTTATTAAATAATAACATAACATTATGACAAAAGAAGCTACGGGAGCGGACTTTAAATCCGCAACCGAACTGGAAACCAAAAAACTGTTTATCGAAACCTACGGCTGTCAGATGAATGTTGCGGATAGCGAAGTCATCGCATCTATCATGCAAATGGCAGGATACAGTCCGTGTGAAAGCCTTGATGAAGCTGATGCCGTATTTATGAACACTTGCTCTATCCGTGACAATGCCGAGCAGAAAATCCTGAACCGGCTGGAGTTCTTCCATTCTCTGAGAAAGAAGCGCAAGCACCTGATTGTCGGAGTATTGGGATGTATGGCAGAACGTGTAAAAAACGATCTGATAGAAAATCACCACGTCGACCTGGTAGCAGGACCGGATGCTTATTTGACATTGCCCGATTTGATCGGCGCAGTTGAGGCAGGAGAGAAGGCCATCAATGTAGAGCTTTCTACGACTGAAACTTACCGCGATGTCATTCCGTCACGCATCTGTGGAAATCACATTTCCGGATTCGTATCTATCATGCGCGGCTGCAACAATTTCTGTCACTATTGCATTGTGCCTTACACTCGCGGACGCGAAAGAAGCCGTGATGTGGAAAGTATTCTGAACGAAGTGCACGATTTACAGCAGAAAGGGTATAAGGAAGTAACGCTGTTAGGCCAGAACGTCAATTCTTATCGCTTCGAGCGGGAAGGAGAGGTCGTAACATTCCCGATGCTGTTACGTATCGTTGCCGAGGCTGTGCCCGAAATGCGTGTACGCTTTACTACTTCACACCCCAAAGACATGAGTGATGAAACACTGCATGTCATTGCTGAAGTACCTAACGTGTGCAAGCATATCCACCTGCCGGTACAGAGCGGAAGTTCGCGTATTCTGAAACTGATGAACCGTAAATATACGCGCGAATGGTACCTGGAAAGGGTAGAGGCCATCCGTCGCATCATTCCCGACTGTGGATTGAGTACTGATATCTTCTCCGGATTCCACTCCGAGACAGAAGAAGATCACCAGATGAGTCTTTCGCTGATGCGTGAATGTGCATACGACTCAGCTTTCATGTTCAAATATTCCGAACGACCGGGAACATATGCTTCGAAACATCTGCCTGATGATGTTCCCGAAGAAGTTAAAATACGCCGGTTAAACGAAATGATTGAATTGCAGAACCAGTTATCTGCCGAAAGCAATGCCCGCGATGTAGGAAAGACATTCGAGGTACTGGTAGAAGGCGTATCAAAACGCTCCAAAGAACAATTATTCGGACGTACCGAGCAGAACAAGGTAGTCGTATTCGACCGTGGCACACACCGTATCGGTGATCTTGTACGTGTGCGTATCACCGAATCCAGCTCTGCTACCCTGAAAGGTATCGAAGTAACCGAATAATCCCAGACAATAAAAACAAATTTCTTATTTATAATTCAAAATCCGAAAAGAAACAATGAAAAGAAGAATCACGCTCAGTTGGCTGTTCATGGCGTTAATCTGTCTGCCCATGTTCGCCCAGATGCAAGATCCGGTACGATTCAAGACCGAATGGAAAAACCTTTCGGCCAATGAGGCTGAAATTATTTTTACTGGTACGATGGACCAGGGCTGGCATGTTTATTCTACCGACCTGCAAGAAGGAGGTCCTACTTCTGCCACTTTCAACATCGACAAGATAGAAGGAGCAGAGCTGGTAGGAAAACTTACTCCGATAGGGAAAGAAATCAAACAGATGGATCCTATCTTCGAAATGGAAGTAAAATTCTTCGAAGGTACAGCTAAGTTCTCACAGAAAGTTAAGCTCACTGGAGGTGACTATCTGATTACCGGATACCTGGAATTTGGTGCATGCAACGATCAGAACTGTCTGCCACCTACCAGCGTTGATTTTTCTTATAAAGGTACTGTAGCCGCAGCCGCTTCGGCAACAGCTGCACCTGCTAAAACAGAAGAAGCAGCTGCACCTGCCGAATCAACAGAAACAGTAGATTCTACAGCAGCCGTAACAACTGCCCCTCAGACGTTGCAGGAAGCTACCGATTACTGGAAACCGGTTATCAAAGAGCTGTCCAATTACGGAAGCACCGAAGAACAGGAATCACATTCCTGGATTTACATCTTCTTCACCGGTCTGGTAGGAGGTATTCTGGCCCTGTTCACACCTTGTGTATGGCCAATTATTCCGATGACTGTCAGCTTCTTCCTGAAACGTACTAAGGACAAAAAGAAAGGTATTCGTGACGCATGGACCTATGGTGCATCTATCGTTGTAATCTATGTAGCGCTGGGACTTGCTATTACACTGATATTCGGAGCTAGTGCACTGAATGCATTGTCTACCAATGCCATCTTCAATATCCTGTTCTTCCTGATGCTGGTTATCTTTGCGGCTTCTTTCTTTGGAGCATTCGAGATCACCCTGCCATCAAAGTGGAGCAACGCTGTCGACAGCAAGGCTGAAGCAACAACCGGTCTGCTTAGTATCTTCCTGATGGCATTCACTTTGTCATTGGTATCATTCTCTTGTACAGGTCCTATCATCGGCTTCCTGCTGGTAGAAGTTTCTACTACCGGTAGTGTTGTAGCGCCGGCTATCGGTATGTTAGGATTTGCCATTGCACTGGCTTTACCTTTCACACTGTTCGCTATGTTCCCGTCATGGCTGAAATCAATGCCGAAATCCGGAGGTTGGATGAACGTTATCAAGGTGGTACTGGGATTCCTGGAACTGGCATTTGCCTTGAAATTCCTGTCGGTAGCCGACCTTGCTTACGGCTGGAGACTGCTCGACCGTGAAACATTCCTTGCACTCTGGATCGTTATCTTTGCTCTGCTAGGTATGTACCTGCTGGGTAAGATCAAATTCCCTCACGACGACGACAACAATAAGGTAGGAGTAGGACGTTTCTTCCTGGCACTCATCTCACTGGCATTTGCCGTATACATGATTCCGGGACTTTGGGGAGCTCCTCTGAAAGCTGTCAGCGCATTTGCACCTCCTATGCAGACTCAGGATTTCAACTTATACAAGAATGAAGTACACGCCAAGTTTACCGACTTCGATGCCGGTATGGAATACGCTCGCCAGAACAACAAACCAGTCATGATAGACTTCACCGGATATGGTTGCGTAAACTGCCGTAAGATGGAACTTGCTGTATGGACTGACCCGAAAGTAAGTCAGATGCTGAACGACGACTACGTACTTATCACGCTGTATGTAGACGAAAAGACCAAGCTTCCAGAACCGATAAAGGTTACAGAAAACGGAACAGAACGTACTCTTCGTACAATAGGTGACAAGTGGAGCTACCTGCAACGTTCAAAGTTCGGAGCCAATGCACAGCCATTCTATGTATTGCTCGACAACGAAGGCATGCCTCTGAACAAGTCATATTCTTACGACGAAGACATTGCTAAATATGTAGACTTCCTCCAGACAGGATTGAAAAACTACAAAAAATAATTATCCTCAGGATAAATTAATAGGAAAGCTTCCGGAAAGTCATTCATTTGACCTCCGGAAGCTTTTTTTATTTTACGCCACAAGCAAAAATCACTGTTTTCAGTGACAAAGAATTCTCCCGGAATACCGTTTCTTTGTAAGATAAACGAACCTCAAACAATCCATATCATGAAAGTAAGATTCTTATATTTATTGTGCTTGCTGACGTGTATATTACCAGCTTGCTCAAGTGATGACAATGAACCGGTAGACGAACCTGTAACAATAACAGTAACAGGCGTAAGCGTTTCACCCGAAAGCATCAGTCTGGAATGTGGAGAAACAAAGCAGCTGACAGCCAAAATATCACCGGAAAATGCTACGGCAGGAGATATTACATGGACTTCATCCGATGAAGCAATAGCTACGGTATCATCCGATGGAACTGTAACCGGTATAAGCAAAGGAACAGCCACCGTTACAGCCACAGTAAGCGGAAAAAGCGGAACATGTGAGGTGACTGTTACCCAAGAAGTGCAGTCGGTAGAAATATCACCTGCTACAGCAACCTTAACCAGCAAGGGAGAAACCATACAGCTCACCGCTACAGTCCTTCCAGAAGGGGCAGGAGAGGCCTCATGGACATCTTCCGACGAAGCAGTAGCCACAGTATCACACGAAGGAATTGTAACAGCCATAGGCGAGGGGACAGCTACCATCACAGCTACAGCCGGAGAAAAAACAGCTACTTGTACAATCACTGTCAGTATCTCTATTGTAGATATCGAGGGCAACCAAGCTACCTTCCATCTCGACGGAGCCAGCGCTGCACAAGTATCACAAGCCATCAGTGAAGCGGCTCAGGCAGGTGTAACCCGTTTTATACTCACAGGAGATTCCGAAGCACTGGGACTATATGATGAAAATCCTTTCAGCGGTATCCAAATCGAATTACTCGACTTATCCGGAGTAACCGGATGGCAAGACCGGGATGCAGATGGCCTTCCTGAGTTGCCGGCAGAAAGCTTCAGACATACAGGCAGTTCCGATTTCTCTGGATTACAGGAAGTCATCCTGCCTCAGGAAATACAGCAACTGCAAGATTATGCTTTCTATAAATGCAGCAACCTGACCAAAATCACCGCTCCGGGCGTAGTCAGAGTAAACAGCTTTGCTTTCCAAAGTTGCACCAAACTGGCAGAAGTAAGTATGCCTGAAGTTACCTACCTTGGTACCAATGCCTTTATGTCAACAGCCCTGCAAGTTGCAGACTTCCCCAAATTGCAAACCCTTGAGGGTAGTGTATTCTGGCTTTGTTCCAAACTGACAGAAGTCAACTTGCCGGAAGCAACGACAATCGGAAACGCGACATTAGTTTCACAAGGTGGTTCCCGTACAGGAATAAATACATTTGGCGACTGTTCACAGCTGGAAAAAGTATACTTGCCTAAAGCAACTACCATCGGAGATGATGCATTCAGCAACTGTAAGTCACTGAAAGAAATAGAGCTTCCGCAGGCAACAATTGTCGGAATCAAAGCCTTCTATAACTGTACCGCACTGACCAGCGTCAATCTGCCTCAGGCAACCGCTCTAGGTGATGATGTATTTACAGAATGTACAGCCTTAAATACAATCAAGCTGACCGCCGAAGAAAGCATTTCAGTACAAAATACAACATTCGGACCAGCCGATACCATCACAAAGAATGTCGACCTTACCCTGAATATCAATAAAAAAGGAGAAACATGGGATGAGTTCTGGCAAGAAGAAGAATGGAAAGACCATAAATGGAAAAGCATTTCCTTTATTGAATAAGCTTTAATCCTATCATAAACGAATGCAGGTTATCCGGACAGAAGTTTCCCAGATAACCTGCATTTTTCATATCATTCCAGACTCTGATACGTCTTTCGGATCTCATTCCACAAAAACGACCGCTCATACCTGCTCCCGATCAGCTCTCTCGACTTACCTGCCATTTCCATCCTTGCATGCTCATCAGTAAGCATAAACTTCATCGCTTTCAGCAAAGCCGATTCATCGTGAGAAGGAATAATCAGACCATTCACCCCATGACAGATAATCTCGTTGCATCCATTGATATCGGTTACGATACAAGGCAATCCCATAGCTCCCGCCTGAAGCACGACATTAGGAAAGCCCTCCCTGTAACTGGGAAAAACAAAAACATCCGAAGCAGCCAGATACGGTCGGATATCATTCTGCCATCCGGCAAAAGTTATTCTACTGTTCTCCAGAAACATACGCTTTGTCTCTGGTAATACCGGATCCAGTTTTTCCTCAAAATCACCGACCAGAAGAAGCCTGCAAGTCGGGAAATCAGCTTCCAGTTGTTTGAATGCCCTGGCAAGTTCATTCATCCCCTTGTCACCGACAATTCTTCCCACAAAACAGAACGTCACACATCCTTTTTCCCGAATATCTTCAGCTTTTCTCATGACTTCCTCTGTTCGGTCAAAATACGACATATCAATTCCGTTGATATTCCCGTTTCCGACGATATGCAACTCCTTCCGGGTAATCCCAAACCGCATCAGATCATTCTTCACACCCTTACCTTCCGGATTAATAAACGTAGCACAGGCACACGTCAGCCTGTCCGTAGTCATCAGCAACTTCCGTTTCAGTCCCGTCGAAGTAGGGAAGACCAGTCCGGTAAACATATGCATTCTAACCGGCACCCTACACATCCAGGCCGCCAGCATTCCCAGCAGACCAGCTTTCGGAGTCAGCGTATGTACCATCCAGGGCTTTTCTTTCCGTATCAGCCGGACCAGAGCAAAAAGCGACTTCAAATCCTGAATAGGAGAGATGCGTCTTTCCATACGGACAGCAACCGTTCTTACCCCCTCTCTTTTTCCGACCTCTTCCAGTTCTTTTCCGGGTGACGAAACAGCTACCACCTCATACATTTCATTCAGCATCTTCAACTGTCCCTTCAGCAGTACATCTAGCGAAACAGGCACAGTTGCTATTCTTAGAACTTTCTTCTTCATAATTCCCTAGTTATTACCATTAAAATATTCTGCAGTAGCCTGTCCTTCTTGTGTTATGTCTTCTCTCACCACCACCTTCTTCACAGTCAGCAAGATAATCTTCAGATCCAGCCAGAAAGAACAGTGATCCACATACCACACATCCAGTTCGAATTTCTTTTTCCAGCTAATTGCATTTCTACCATGCACCTGTGCCCATCCCGTAATGCCCGGTCTCACGTCATGTCTTCTTGCCTGCTCCTTGCTATACAATGGCAGATACTGCGGCAGCAGCGGCCTCGGACCAATCAGAGCCATATCTCCCTTGAGTACATTGAACAGCTGAGGCAATTCGTCCAGTGAGGTCGACCGGATGAACTTTCCCGTCTTTGTCAGTCGTTGGGCATCCGGCAATAAATTTCCGTTTTCATCCCTTTCGTCGGTCATTGTCTTAAACTTCATAACCTTAAAGAGTCTGCCGTTTTTTCCCGGTCTGGTTTGTGTGAAAACCACCCCGGCACCTTTATTGGCAACAGCTAGTAAAACTGCTACAGCAGCCATCACCGGCGACAAAACCACTATAGCAACCATGGCCAGGCAGCAGTCAATCATTCTTTTGAAACAGTTTTTATACATTACTCCATCGTTTTTAAACACAGAAACAACTATTTACAGTGCAAAGTTATGACAAATATTTTTATTTCATCTCCATCAGTAAGCTAAATAAACCATTTTGAAAGCAGATTCACCCCATTATTCCGTTATCGCAGGCTTATATATATTAAAACACAGTAAAATCAAAAAACTTTTAATGTATTTTGTCAGAATCAGACTTGATAAAACCAAAATTTGATAGGAAATTCTATTAATTTTAGCCAAAAGGAATATATTATCTATCTTACTTTTTTAAAAAAAAAATTAAATACAAAGCCTATCTTTTCAAAAAAATTATTACATTTGCCCCAGATAGAGAGTTATATAAATATGCTGAAATAGTTTATGCTATAACTCAAAAAAATATACAAAATACGCCAATATTTTAGTATATTGCTTAATCCGGATGCATAATCTGGATGTCCCCAAGGTATATCTGCGCATTTCAGTATGAAAGAGAATGATAAACATTGGTACCCCATCAGAGTTACATACTCGCAAGAGATGAAAGTAAAAAGCTATTTTGATGCTTGTCAGATTGCCAGTTTCATTCCGATGAGATACTCTGAAATACAGCGCAACGGTCAGTCAAAAATTAAATTAGTACCAGTCATACACAATTTAGTATTTGTCTATTGTACTAAAAACGAAATTGAACAAATAAAGAGAGAGAGCAGTATCTCCTCCAAGATAAGATACATAATCGACAAGGAAACCAAGCAAATCATTACTATTCCCGACAAGCAAATGCAGGACTTTATATCGGTTGCAGGGAATATTGACGAACAGATTCTTTACTTGACACCTCAGGAGGTGGCTTTAAAGAAAGGTGATTATGTCCGTATTACTGGAGGAATCTGGAAAGGAATAGAAGGGAAGCTCGTACGCATAAAAAAGAATTTGCGAGTGGTTGTTTCCCTTCAGGGAATAGCCGCTGTAGCCACTACAAGCATTCATCCTTCATTAGTTGAAAAGATAGAGAAATAATACTATGTTCAGCATTAAGATAAAAAACATCAATTTCTTTAGCAGATACATTGTTTGGGCAGCCGACTGTCTTCTGTCCGTATTGGCCACATCCTTCAGCTTTTTGTTTTTCCATTACCTGATGAAGGTCGATACAGATGTCACTACCGTTACATCAATCCTCGCCCTCTCACTGGTGATTAGTATCTGTGCCACCTGGATATGCAAGACCTATCAGGGCATCATCCGCCATTCCAGCCTCACCGAGCTGATGCGCATCGTATATGCCATGTTCATCAAAGCCCTTGCATTCATCATCCTGTCAAATTTACTTCTGGAATATACCGGTCTGTTCATCTATACCATCATCTTCTCCGACCTTATCATGTCAGTCTTTCTGCTCATGTTTGTCAGAGTAGTTGTCGTCAATTTCTATTATAACCTCATCGAGGCAATGGATAAGCAGACACACCGGGCACTGATATACGGCACTTCCGAGGCAGCAATCAGTCTGGCTGCATACCTGAGCAAATCCACCAACAGCCTGTACAACCTGAAAGGATTCATCACAAGAGAACAGCGGTTGAAAGACTATCGCGTACAGGGATATCCGGTTATCTACCTCTGCGATGACTGCGACCTCAACGAAAAGCTGAAATCACTCGGTGTCAATACCATTCTGTTCGTCAATACAGACGACCTGCATAAAGACAGCGCGCTGATTGAAGCAGGCATCCAGAACAATATCACCATGCGTATCGCTCCGCTGGTGGAGGACAACAGCAACATCTCCCAACGCATCCAGATGCGTGAGGTACAGATAGAAGACCTGCTCGAACGCGAAGAAATCAAGATCGATACCGAAAAAATCAAGAAAGAAATCTCAGGCAAGGTCGTAATGGTCACTGGTGGTGCAGGAAGTATCGGCAGCGAACTGTGCCGACAGCTCTGCAAGTTCCATCCCAAACATCTGGTTATCTTCGATTTTTCCGAAACAGGAACATACCAGATCGATATGGAACTCCGGAATACCTATCCGGAATGCAACATTACCTCAGTCATCGGAAACGTAAGAGATTACCAGCGTGTAGAATCACAGCTCAGCCTGTACAAGCCAGATATCATCTTCCATGCCGCAGCCTACAAGCATGTTCCTATCATGGAAGAATATCCGTGTGAAGCCGTACGTACCAACGTTATGGGAACACGTATCCTCGCCGATGCCGCTGTCAGACACGGAGTAGAAAAATTCATCATGATTTCTACCGACAAGGCCGTACGCCCGTCCAATGTCATGGGAGCTACCAAACACATAGCCGAAACATACGTGCAGAGCCTGAGTAATGCCATCAAAGAAGGCAAGGTAGCCGGAAAGACCTGCTTCATCACCACCCGCTTCGGCAACGTATTGGGAAGCAATGGAAGCGTCATTCCGCTGTTCCGCCGTCAGATACTCGAAGGTGGTCCGGTCACCGTTACCCATCCCGATATCATCCGCTACTTCATGACCATCCCCGAAGCCTGCCAGCTGGTACTCGAGGCTGCTTTCCTCGGTGAAGGAAACGATATCTTCATCTTCAATATGGGAGCTGCCGTCAAGATAGACGACATGGCAAGAAAGATGATCCGCCTCTCCGGACTGATTCCGGATAAAGACATCAAGATCGAATACACCGGACTCCGCCCGGGCGAAAAACTATACGAAGAACTATTATATAAGGAGGAAAGCACATTACCCACTTCCAATCCGGAAATCTTCCATGCAGAGAGTATCAATACGGAATACCAGTCCCTGCTGCCGTCTATCGAAGAACTGATTGCCATAGCCAGAACCGATGATAAGCTGGAAACCGTAAAATACATGAAAAAAATAACACCCGAATTCATCAGTCAGCATTCCAGATACGAAGCGCTCGACAAAGAGAATAAACAATAAAGAACGTATTAATTAAGAAAAGAGACTAACTAGTAATATTTATTTTATATGAAACAGAGAGTTTTTCTAGCATTAATGATGCCCTTCCTTTTCATCAAAGGATTCGCACAGGAGGTTAATTCTACAGTGCCTTCAGAAACCAGTGAAGAAGAGAACACCACGTATTGGGTAAGCCCTGAGACAAACAACGAAAGGGTTCTCAATCCAAACAAGTTCCGCGACAACTGGTTTATCACAGTCAATGCAGGTACCTTCCTTAACTGGTGCGACAATACCAGTGACGCAAAAGGCAAACAGTTCCAGCCGGCAGCTGGTTTGTCAGTAGGTAAATGGTTATCACCTTGGGGTGGTTTCCGTGTCATGGGAATGTGGGGACGTGGATTCGGTCAGACTTACAAACCCGTTCTCGACCGTACATACAACTGGAACGTAGTAAACGGTTACATCGACGCGATGTTCAATTTGCATAACCTGTTCGGAGGTTACAAAGAAAACCGCTTCTTCCAGGTAATGGCTATCGCCGGTATCGGTGTAGAACACATGTTCGGCTTCAGCGATGAAAGCTGGTACAAGAACTACAATGTCAACACAGAAAAGAACAACCTGCTGGGATTCCGTACAGGTTTGCTGGCATCATTCAGACTGCACAGAGCACTGGCACTTAACGTAGAAGCATCTGTCAACTGTCTGGACGACTCATACGACGGTGTAACTTCAGACGACAAGTGGGACGGACACGTCAACCTGTTGGTTGGTCTGGTTTACCGTTTCAAGAACCACGACGGAACACACCAGTTCACTTTCACTCGTCGCGACCAGGATAAATACGATGCCCTGAACGCAGAAGTAAACCGTTTGCGCAAGGAAGTAGCCGAAATGAAAGTAGCTCCTGCCGTAGAAGTGAAGCGTGAAGTTGTAGAAAGCGAACGCGTTTCAACTCTTGTATCATTCGATCCGAACTCAACAGAAGTAAACAAACTTCAGGAAGTAAATATCTATACAGCTGCCGAAGGGCTGAAGAAGATCCAGGACGGTGACTTGTATATCACTCCTATCAAGAACAACGAAATGAGCAGCGATTTGTTCAATGGCCGTGCCAATGCTATTCGCGACATGCTTGTGAATGAATATCAGGTTCCTGCAGGACACATCTTTATCGAAGAAAACAACGAGCTGGTACGCTCATTAGACCCTGCAAAGAACTGTGTAATTATCTATATTGTTAAATAATAAACAGGACATTCAACATGAAAAAAATAGTTATTGCAGGCCTTGCAGCAGTCATGGCAGCCAATTTATATGCAAGTGAAGAAACCCCTTCAAAAGATCTTTCGGTAAAAGCCGATACAGTCAGAACATTAAAGCACTATAAAGCAGGCGACAACTGGTTCTTCGGAGTATTTGCCGGAACCAACTTCTCTTTAAGTGAGAACATCCGATTCGCCTCTTTCCCGAAACGTTTCGGTCCCAGTGTGGGTATTTCTGCCGGTAAATACTTCAGCCCGGCAGTAGGTGCCCGTGTACGCGTGTCATACCTGAACCAGCACAGTATGGCAAATACTGAACTGGTAGATGGATTTCCTGAAATTTACGGAGATGGCGTTTATAAGTTCAGCATGGTTTCTACGTTCGTCGACGGTTTGTTCAACTTCAACAACATCTTCAAGCCGTATAACGAAAACAATCGCTTCAACGTAGTTGGTGTACTTGGTATCGGTCTGAACTCTACTTTCGGTTTCGATGATAAGATCAAGAACTGGGCACCTTCTAAAGGAGGACAGTATGAAGTAGACCGTTCAGGCGGAACCTACCTGGCTATCCATGCCGGTCTTCAGTTAGGCTATAAGGTAAGCGATGCAGTCGATATCAACCTCGAAGCTACTTATAACGCTACTGACGACGGATACAACGGAACCCGTTTCGATAGAAAGTACGACGGGTACATCTACGTTGTAGCAGGTGCTACTTATCATTTCAAAGACCATTACGGTGATCGTCGCTTCAAGTATGTTACGATGACCGACCAGGCACAGATCGACCGCCTCAACGCACAGATCAATGCCGCTCGTGCCGAACTTGCCAACAAACCGGAACCGATTGTACGCGTAGAAAAGAAGGTAGAAACTAACCGTGTACTCGACATGACCGTTTCATTCATCATCGACAAGTACAACATCACCGACGTTCAGAAGAACAACGTACAGAAGGTAGCCGAATACCTGATGAACAATCCGAACATCAACCTGATCATCACCGGTTACGCCGATGTTCAGACTGGTAATCCGGCATACAACCTGAAGTTGTCAGAACGCCGTGCCAACGCCGTACGCGACATGCTTGTTAACGATTTCGGAGTCGATCCTTCACGTTTGCGCATCGACTACAAGGGTGATACCGTTCAGCCTTACGAAATCAAGAACGAGTGGAACCGTGTCGTAATATTTGTAACAGAGGAAAATAACAACAAATAATCATGAAGCACATCCATCTTTCACTGGCCCACATGAGCGGCAAAGAAGAAGAGTTCATCCACGAGGCATTCCTTACCAACTGGGTAGTACCTTTGGGTCCCAATGTCGACGGGTTCGAAAACGACCTCGCCGCATGGCTGGGGGAAAAATCGGCCTCTCCTCTTCATGTCGTAGCTCTCAGCTCCGGGACAGCAGCCATTCATCTGGCGCTGGTGATGCTGGGTGTAGGTCCCGGCGACGAAGTCATCTGCCAGAGCTTTACCTTCGCCGCCTCAGCCAATCCCATCGTATATCAGGGGGCCACTCCGGTGTTTGTCGACAGTGAACCCGGCACGTGGAACATGGATCCCGAACTGCTCCGCCAGGCTATCGACGACCGCCTGCGTGCGACCGGCAAACTGCCTAAGGCAATCATTCCCGTACACCTGTACGGCACTCCCGCCCGTATGGACGAAATAAACAGCGTTGCTTCCGCATACGGCATTCCGGTAGTAGAAGATGCAGCCGAGGCATTGGGTTCGGAATACAACGGCAGGTACTGCGGAACATTCGGAACTTATGGAGCCCTCTCGTTCAACGGCAACAAGATGATCACCACCAGCGGTGGAGGAGCCTTGATCTGCCCCGACGAAGAAAGTGCCCGCCGTGTCAAGTTCTATGCCACTCAGGCACGCGAGAACTTCCCCTATTACCAGCATGAGCAGATTGGCTACAATTATCGGTTGAGCAACATCTCTGCCGGAATCGGCCGTGGCCAGATGTACGTGCTCAATGAGCATATCGCCCGCCGCCGTGCGATACACGCGCTTTACGTGGAAAAGTTAAAAAACACACCGGGCATTACGGTGATGCAACCACGGTCTAATGTCGATTTACATCCCAACTATTGGTTAAGTACCATTCTGATCAACCCGCAGGAAGCAGGATTCACTTATCAGGAGTTATCTGCACGTCTAACGGCAGCCGACATCGAAAGCCGTCCGTTATGGAAGCCGATGCACCTGCAACCCGTATTTGCCAAGGCACCTGCCTATGTAAATGGAGTGTCCGAAGCACTCTTTGCTCAGGGACTCTGCCTGCCCTCAGGACCGATGGTAACCGATGAGGATGTAGATAGAATCGTAAAAGTCATAAAAAACTGACAAGAAATCTTTTAATCGAACTAGTACTGTTAATTATTTTGCTTGTAAAATAAATCAAATTATTGCCTGATTGTTTTTTTTAAGTATTACAGAGCTAGATAAAACTGATGGAGACAGAAATATGAAAAAAGCATATATAAGTCCTGTAATGGAATGTGAAACTTTTATACCCAATGAGTATATAGCCAACTGCTACAATTATGAAGGTATATTTCATTGCTACTATGGTGAGCATAACCAAAACAACCATGGTTATCCTTGTTCAGAAGTTGAGGTCAAAATACTGGATGGAAACGCTACAGGTCATGAAGCTGGTTCAGAAAAGGCAAATGTATGGATATACAATGTTAATTATGGAAGAAATGACATCAGTCAAGCCCAAAAAGGTGATAAATTATATGGTATAAGCTGGTCAAGTGATGATATTGTCAACCACACTGGTAAATATAATCATAAAGGCTGGGCTGAAATTACATCACAAGTTGCCATCTCTTCAAGTAAGCCCAATGCTTCCTAAATTCATATCCACAGTCGATTAAGTACAAAGAAGAACAAAGTTAGTTTTTAATTCTAGAAACCACCAAAGGAATGTTTAATCGTTCTAAATTCAGAGGAAGCTCTTAATAGAATAAAACGCTATTAAGATTAACCTTAGAAATTAGACTCAACAAAATGGAGATAAAGAATATGAAAAAAGCATATATAAAACCTACAATGGAAAATGAAGAGTTTGTGCCCAATCAATTTGTTGCAGCATGTGAAAACCCTTCTTCATACGTAGGGTATTGCGATATTAGTGGAAGAGTATATTTGGATAACAATGGGAATGGGGTATATGATGAAGGTATAGATACATATAAATACACCAATAGTGCATGTAATAAAATGTATGAATCCCAAATTGAACCTCACTTTAATGCTTTTGTTGTAGAAAGAGAATGGATTCCAGGTCATTGGGAAGGAGGCTGGCATGGTCATTGGGTAGATGGATATTACAAAGTTACTAAAGTAACTAAAGTATTTAACTATATGGATGTCCACGTTACCCAACATATTGATACAAACAAGCATTATAACGTTTCAATTTAATTAATATCAATTTTAAATTATTTTGTAAACAACTTTAAGGCCTGTTTAAATTTTCCCATTGATATAGAAAATACTACTGTAATGTACAATATAGATCAGTTCTCCGACTCCACTCGGAAGACTTATTTTTTGTTTAGTAGAATTTTTCTATATACAAATAAGCGAGTAAAATTTAAACAGGCTCTTATATTATTAAACAAATAAGTTAAAAGCAATCTCCAACTGTCAAAAGCTTCATAAAGAATAAACTATCCAGCAAGTAGAACTTATATATCTATAGATTAAATAACCAATCAAGTTATTCTCATAATAACCAACCTAATCTTTATATTCAATGATCAAATTGACAATCGGCAAATTAAACATTCAATTAGAGGGAATAGATGCTGGAGAATTACCGGAAAACACATTGCTCTTCCGTACAGAGTTTGAAGAAGCAGACTTAAAATATACTTTTCGTATCGGAGAAAATCCTCCTTCCATTCATTATCCAGTAATCTATCAGACAAAGGATATCCTGGTATTTGGTAAGCCAGAAGGTCGGGAAGCTCGAATATTGTATATGCCAGACACACATAATTGCTATGGTTATTATGAGGAAATCAACGAAAAAGAAATAACTGTATATGTCAACGAAGCTTACCGTGAGCATTTACGGATAGACACCATATTCATATCTTTACTGGCATTGGAACGGCACGAAGCTCAGAAAGGAGCATTCATCCTGCACTGCGCATATATGGATTTCGAAAGTCATGCTATTCTGTTCAGTGGACCAAGTGGTATAGGTAAGTCTACACATTCTGGATTGTGGTGTCGTGAATATCCAGATAAAGCTCATGTACTGAACGGTGATAAATGCTTGTTAACTGTTGAAAATGGCATAATGTATGCCAATGGATGGCCGGTATGTGGTTCAAGTGGCATCTGTCATAACGAAAAACGTAAAATAGCATGTATCATTCTGTTACAACAAGCCATAGTAAACCAGTTTGTAGAAGAAAAAACAATATGCAGCTTCAAACAGATATTGGCACAAACTACCATCAATTATTGGAATAACAATTATACAAAACAAGCAATGGATTTCATCGAATCACTATTACGGCGAGTAGGATGTGGCACATATGCTTGTAACATTAGCAGTGAATCGGTTGTAACATTATATAATGAATTAAAAGAACGGAAATGGATTTCTTAGACGATGCAACCAAGGTTGAAAAACGGCTGGTAGCCAAAGCCACAGCGGCACATATACCCATTACAGCATCGTTCGAATTGACTCCTTGCTGCAACTTACAGTGTGATATGTGCTTTATCCGTATGAAGATGGATGAAGTAAAAGTTGCTGGTGGATTAAGAAGCATAGACTTTTGGCTTCGGCTTGCAAAGGAATTAAAGGATATGGGAACGCTTTTCATTCTCCTTACAGGAGGTGAACCATTACTATATCCGTATTTTAAAGAATTATATCAGGAACTAAAGAAAATGGGATTCATCCTGACCATCAATACAAACGCTACATGCATTGATGAGAAGATGATACAGCTTTTCCGAGAAAGTCTTCCCCGACGTGTTAACGTTACGCTTTACGGAGCAAGTCGGGAAACGTATGAAAAGTTATGCCACCATGCAGAAGGGTTTGACCAATGTATGCATGGTCTCGCTCTTTTGAAAAAAAACGGTATCGATACAAAGTTAAACGTAAGCATTGTAAAAGAGAACTTAAACGATTTTGAAAAGATATTGGCTATCGGAGATAGTTTCGGTATTCCATCAGAAGTGAATAGCTATATGTTCCCTTGTTCACGCTCAGTCAGAAACCATATTGGTGCACTGAATTCCCGGCTTAATGCAGAAGATGGTGGACGAATTGAAGCACTTTCTCTAAGACATAAAAAAGGAGAAAGCTTTTATGATACAATACCTGCCTCATTACACCAACTGGAACAGGCAGAACCTTGCAATAATCCTGTAGGGCTTTCCTGCCGGGCTGGAAGAAGCTCAGTATGGATTACCTGGCAGGGCATCATGACTCCATGTGTGATGATGGAATATCCAGCCGTTCATCTCGAACATCTTTCAGTTTGCGAAGCTTGGGCAGAAATTAGAAGAATGAGTTGTCTGTTACCTCAACACGAAGATTGTCGAGGATGTACATTGCGTGAAATCTGCCAAGTATGCTATGCATCAGCAGCACTGGAAAAGCAACATTACGGCACAGTAAATTACTTATGTCGTCTTACCAAAAGCGAACTGCAAACTTTAAAGACTCTTGTTAATGAAAAAAATTAAATCCTTCATATCACGTACCATTGCTGACGAAACAGTACTGGTTCCTTCTGAAGAAACTGCACACGATTTCAACGGCATGATTAGCCTTACCGATACAGCTGCTTTTATCTGGGAACACATCGAAGAGGCAGCCGATTTCAACCAGCTGGTCAACATGATTCTCGATGAATACGAGATCGACCGTGAAACGGCCGCGGCAGATGCCTCTGGCTTCGTTATGCAACTATTGCAACACGGCATGATTCAGCCGTCCGGACTGAACTGGTAACTGAAACAGACCGTTCGCGGATTATCGCTGTAGTTACCCGTTACTACCGTGGTAAACACAGTTTCTCGCCCGAAAGCCAGCTGATGAGTCCTGTCGGGCTGCTTTAGAATAAAAAAAATCAATAACAACCAACAACAGATTATGAAACTCAACGAAAATCTTATCCTCCGCGAAGTAGCGGGGGAATACATGATAGTAAATCCTTTCAGTGAAACCATGGACATGACTCAAATTCTTACCCTGAATGAAACAGCCGCATGGCTGTGGCAGCAGGCTGAAGGTAAAGAATTCGACGAAGCCTATCTGGTAGACTGCCTGTGTGAAGAATACGATGTCGACCGTGAAACGGCTGCGGCCGATGTTCACGAAATATGTGCACAATGGCAGAAAAACGGTCTGCTGGCATGAACAGTATCACTCGCATAAAGGATGCTTTGTTCTTCCTGATTCGTCAGGGACTTTGGGGAATCAAGGAGGATGCGGAGAAGTATTTCCCGCTTTCCCCCGAGGAATGGCAGTCGATTTATATCCACAGCCGCCGGCAGGCAATACAAGGTATCGTTTACGATGGCATGTTACTTCTGCACAAACCTTTGCGCCCTCCTCACGCACTCGTTCTGCGATGGACGGTCGATGTCGATCAGTGGGAACGTATCAACAAGCAACACATTCAGGTACTTTGCGCGTTGAACCGTTTCTTTACCACTGAACCGACCGTTCCTTTCGAAGTTATCAAGGGACTTGCCCTGAGCTGTTATTACCCCAATCCGCTTCATCGTGTATGTGGGGATATCGATTTGTATTTCGGCAGCCCAGAGGCTGTACGGCAAGCAGCCCAAAAACTGGAAGAATCTGGTGTATATGTCAAGTATGGAGCCAACGACGATGCCTCCTGCCTCATCGGTCAGGTTGTAATCGAACTGCATCCGGAGTTGATTGAACTGCACAGTCCGTTCATTCGCAAATCACTGCGTGAATGGGAAAAAAACGTATTCTGTACGGTTGCTCCCGCAATCAAGCCGGTCTATCAGGATACTCCAATTAGTGTTCCTACTCCGGAAGCACACCACCTGCTGGTTTCCACACATATCCTGAAGCACCTGCTCAACGAAGGCATCGGCTTGCGCCAGTTATGCGACGCTGCCATCTTGTTGAAAGGGCTGGCACAGGAAACGGACAAGCAGGAACTGGAACGCCTGTGTCGCCGCTTTGGCATCTGGAAATGGTCCTGCCTGCTTTATACCTTCCTAAAAGAGCACTTGGGACTGGATGAAACTTACGTACCTTTCCGTAAACATTACAATACCGAAACCCTGATGACTGAAATATGGGAAAGTGGTAATTTCGGTTTTTACGACGAACGGAAAGGGGAACGCCCGGAGGGAAAATGGAAAAACAAGCTGTACACAAGTCGCCAGATTACACGCAAGGCACAACTGTTTTTCACGTATGCGTCGGCAGAAACCTTCTGGTGGCCCACTTTGCTTACGGCCAGACGCATCAAAGAACTCGTTATCAAACATGAAAACCATACTGAAAAAAATATTAAGTAAACTTACCAAAGAGAATCTCTCGCAGCAATACGCCATCGGGCGCAAAGCCATGCGCTGGGTACTTCAGGTGACGCAAGGATACCACTGGCTGATTACGTTCTCCATTTTTTCGGGAATCTTCGGCGTAGGAATGTCACTGTTCAATGTCTGGCTTTCCAAATGGATTATCGACATTGTAACCGGCGCTCGTGAAGGAAATGTCTGGATGGCAGCCGGTATCGTTGTCTTTTTCTTTTTCTTCGGCATGGCAGTCAAGCTGATTTCTCCCTGGATTTTCGGGAAAATCAACATGCGTATCGGCATCCGCATGCAGAACTCGTTGTCGGACGCCCTGATGATGTGCTCCTGGAAAAGCGGACAGAAATGGCATACCGGTGACCTGCTTACCCGTATCAACAGCGATGCTTCCGAAGTACTCAGCATGGGTATGGGCATCCTTCCCAACTTGCTCATCACCAGTCTTCAGCTGATTGGTTCCTTTATCTTCCTGTGGGCACTGGAGCCCCGGCTTGCCTGGTTCATTCTGGGAGCTACCCCGCTGGTGCTGTTGTCAAAAATCTATTTCCGCAAGGTGCGTGAGTTGAGCAAGGCACAAAAGGCCATGAGCAGCGAAATGGGTTCGGTCATGCAGGAAAACCTGTCACAGCGTGTGCTGGTACGTTCGCTGGGAGCAACCGACTACCGCAAACAGAAACTGCATGAATCGCAGGAAAAACTGTTCAACCTTGGTATGGAACAGATCAAGTTCTCCACCTTTTCACAGGGAGTGATGGGCTTTGTATTCGGAGGAGGTTACTTGTGTGCTTTCCTTTGGGGTATCTACCGGCTGGAACATCAGGAAATCACTTTCGGTACCATGACAGCGTTCCTGCAACTGGTCGGACAGGTACAGGGACCTTTCCTCGGACTGATCGGTATTCCTCCCGCGCTGGTACGTGGCTGGGCATCTGTCGAGCGACTGATGGAACTCTTCGAAGACGTAGAACCGGACGAAACACCGGTATATGTAGACAGCCCGCTTACGTTGGAATTCAACCAGGTTACTTTCGGCTATGAACCGGGACAACCTGTCCTGCATAATTTTTCTGCCGTATTCCGTCCCGGTACCTCTACAGCTGTTGCAGGTCCTACCGGTACGGGAAAAACTACAATCATCCGTCTGATGCTGGCACTCATCCGTCCCGACCAGGGACAAGTAAATCTGGTAGCAGCAGACGGTTCAGTTTATCCGGACACTTCTGCTACCCGGGTAAATTTCATGTACGTACCCCAGGGAAATACTCTGCTTAGCGGAACCGTCCGTGAGAATGTACTTCTGGGAGCTCCCGATTGCAGCGACGCAGACGTGGAACAGGTATTACGCACGGCATGTGCTGACTTTGTCTTCGACCTGCCCGAAGGAATTCATACCCGTGTCGGCGAACACGGCTACGGCTTGTCCGAAGGACAGGCACAACGTATCTCCATCGCCCGAGCCCTGCTCCGTCCGGGCAATATCTGGCTGTTCGATGAGACCTCTTCCGCCCTCGATTGCGACACCACTACAAAGTTAATAAACAACATTTTAGCGGAAGGAAAAGAAAAAACCATTATCCTTGTCACCCACGATCCACGAGTGATGGAACGATGTGATTCAGTCATCCGGCTGAACGAAAAAGAACAACAAACAGTAGAACCCTAATAAACAGTAAAAAGCATTTATGAACAAATCAACTCTTTTATTCTTCTTATTACTTACAGTATTGCTTTTCTCGTCATGCGCTGCAAGAAAAGACCTGGTTTATCTCCGCGACATGGAAGAACTTAAAGAATATCCGGTGTTCCAGAAATACGAAGCAGTCATTCACCGAGACGACCGCCTCAGCATTACCGTAAGCTGCAAGAACCCGGAACTCACTCTGCCGTTTAACATTCCTGGTAGCAGTAACTACAGTATCGGTCCCGACGGAAACATCTCTACAACCGTACCTACAGGAAATGCAGCTGATAATGCCAACAAAGGATATCTGGTTGATGTCAACGGTGAGATAGACTTCCCCGTTCTAGGTAAGCTGAAAGTAGAAGGACGTACCCGTGGACAGGTCACCGAAATGATCAAACAGCGCCTGATTGACGAAGACTTGATAAAAGACCCCATCGTCATGGTGAACTTCCTGAATTTCAAAATTACCGTATTGGGCGAAGTAGGAAGTCCCAACACCTACGATATCACCGGCGACCGTATTACTCTGCTCGAAGCCATTGCCAAAGCAGGTGATATTACCGATGAAGGGCGTGTAGACCGTGTGGCTGTTATCCGCGAATACGGAAACAAACGTAGAATCTTGTTTCACGACCTCCGTTCGAAGGACGTGTTCAATTCTCCCTGTTATTATCTACAACAGAATGATATTGTATATGTAGAGCCCTCAGCAGCTAAGACACGCGACAATGCACAGCGTACTTTCAATACATTCAGTATGATTTTATCTTTTGTTACAACCATCACTTCACTGGTCGTATTGGCCGTAAAATAATCACAATTTCCTGCTAGATAGATATGATACAAATGAGTGAACAGAAAGACCTTTCCCCCGATAAGAACATCAGTGGAAGTGGTTTCAATATCAACCCGATGGACATGGTGATGTACCTGGTCAACCGCTGGTACTGGTTTGTCCTCTCGGTAGCTTTATTCGGAGGATATGCCTGGTATCAGTATGCCAAGACTCCGTTCAAATATTCCCGTTCGGCAACGGTCATGATTAAAAATGCTAACCAGCGCAGTTACAATGGATTGGAGCGTTTTCAGACTTTCTCAACGACTAACGTTTCCAACGAAATTCTTCAGTTCCAGTCACACAACCTGATGCGGGAGGTAGTCAGCCGTCTGAATGCCAACATCAGTTATACAATTTCGGATGGGCTCCGTGAAAAGGAACTGTATACACAAGCTCCCATACGAATTTCGTTCGTCGAATCGGAAGATTACCAGACCTTATCAGTAGATGCGACTCCGGTCAACGAACATGAGGTCCGACTGACTGCCTTTGGAGGTGATATGGTACCGGATGCAGGAAAGACACTGACAGCCAAACTCAATGATACCATTCCTACTCCTATTGGTAAACTGGTAGTCAGCCCAACATTATATTACAGCAACAAATGGTTCGGTACTACCGTCAGTGTCAAGAAGAACAGCATCGATAATATGGCAAGCCTGTTCGGTTCTAACCTAAGCATCAGTCAGGCAGAAAATGATGCTTCCATCCTGTATCTTAGCATCAACGACTATTCTACCGTGCGTGCCGAAGATGTACTGAATATGCTTATTACGGTCTATAACGAAGAAACTATCAAAGATAAGAACCAGATAGCCATCAATACTTCCCAGTTCATCAACGAACGTCTGATTATTATTGAAAAGGAACTGGGTGGAGTAGAATCGGAAATTGAAACTTATAAACGCCAGCACGAAATGATTGACGTATCCTCTTCGGCTAGTATGTCTGTTTCCGACAAGCAACAATATGGCACACAAGCTACCGAAATGGAACTTCAGATTGAAATGGCAAACTATATCAAACAGTTCCTTGTAGATCCGTCTAAAATCACCGGTTTGATTCCGTCAAACACCGGAATTGCCGATGCCAATATCGAGGCACAGATTGTACAATACAACGCCAACAAGCTGAAACGTGACAAGCTTATCAAGAACAGCAGCAACAAGAACCCGGTAGTCCAGGAACTGAACAATACCCTGCTTGCCATCCGTCAGAACATTATCCGCGATATTGATAACCTGATTGTCAGCATCAATGCCAAGCTGAAGGAAGCCCGAAACCGTACCTCCGAAGCACAGCGCCGTATCGCCAGCATTCCGACCCAACAGCGCCAGATGCTGTCTATCGAACGCCAGCAGCGTATCAAGGAAGAGCTGTACCTCTACCTGCTTAATAAACGCGAGGAGAATGCGCTCAGTCAGGCAACCACAGAAACCGATGTCCGTGTACTCGACCCCGCAGGAGGTAGTGACATGCCTTATACTCCCAATGGTAGAAACATCATCATGGGAGGAGTCATGAAAGGAATCGCTTTACCGGCTGTCATCCTGCTTGCCTTTATGTTCTTCGATACCAAGGTACACACCCGCAAGGACATTGAAGACAACCTTAGCGTACCCTTCCTGGGAGAAATACCTTTATCAAAAAGCCCCAAAGAGCCCAGTGCAAAGGGCAAAAAAGGCATTATTGTCCGCAGTCAGGGACGTGACATCGCTTCCGAGGCCTTCCGTATCGTGCGAACCAACATGGAGTTCATGCGTGTCAAGAGCAAAGACTTACAAGTAGTAACTTTCAGCTCTTTCGGACCTGGAGCCGGTAAGACCTTTGTGTGCAGCAACCTCGCGGCAAGTATGGCACAGACGGAGAAAAGTGACATGCCTTATACTCCCAATGGTAGAAACATCATCATGGGAGGAGTCATGAAAGGAATCGCTTTACCGGCTGTCATCCTGCTTGCCTTTATGTTCTTCGATACCAAGGTACACACCCGCAAGGACATTGAAGACAACCTTAGCGTACCCTTCCTGGGAGAAATACCTTTATCAAAAAGCCCCAAAGAGCCCAGTGCAAAGGGCAAAAAAGGCATTATTGTCCGCAGTCAGGGACGTGACATCGCTTCCGAGGCCTTCCGTATCGTGCGAACCAACATGGAGTTCATGCGTGTCAAGAGCAAAGACTTACAAGTAGTAACTTTCAGCTCTTTCGGACCTGGAGCCGGTAAGACCTTTGTGTGCAGCAACCTCGCGGCAAGTATGGCACAGACGGAGAAAAAAGTGATTCTGATCGACCTCGATATCCGTAAGGGTACCCTCAGTTCTCACATCCATCACCACGACAAAGGTATGACTTCTTACCTGTCCGGCAGTGCAGACTTGTCGGAAATCATCAAGCACGATGAGCTGGTAGACAATCTGGATATCATTCCGGCAGGACCCGCAGCCCCTAATCCTGCAGAACTGCTGCTCAGCGAACGCTTGGAAACCATGATCGAAACACTACGTAAGCAGTACGACTATATCATTGTCGACAACGTACCGGTAGGCATCATCGCCGATGCGGCTATCACCAACCGTATTGCCGACCTGACCATCTTCGTCATCCGTGCTGACCGCTTCGACCGCCGTATGCTGCCCGATCTGGAAAAAATCTACCGCACCGGCCAGCTTAAGAATATGTCCATTATCCTGAATGGCGCTCATGTCAACAATAACGGCTACGGATATGGTTATGGTTATGGCTACGGTTATGGCTACGAGAACAAGTCACACAAATGGTATCAGTTCTGGAAAAAATAACCCGTAAACCAACGAAAGTATATGTTTTTCAGCTTTAAGAAAAAACACAATCTGGTTAAGTCGGGTATTCTGAAAGGCATGACCGACATCCACTCCCACATTCTTCCGGGAGTGGATGACGGTTCTCCCGATAGAGCAACCTCTCTGGAGCTGCTTCAGTTTCTGGGAAGTCTAGGGATTACCTCTGTATGGCTTACTCCCCACGTTATGTCCGATATGCAACGCAATACCACGGCCTACCTGACCGAACGTTTCGAAGCCTTCCGGAATTATTACAAAGGTCCCATCCGGTTGCATCAGGCAGGCGAATACATGATGGATGCACAGTTCACCGCGAAGCTGCCTGCTGAGGTACTTCCGCTAGGTAAGAATCATCTGCTTGTAGAAACCTCCTACATGCTTCCACCTGTCGGCATGAAAGAGATACTTGCCAGTGTCAAGCAAAACGGCTATTTCCCTGTTATCGCCCATCCGGAGCGCTATACTTACATGGATATAGACGATTACCGCCGACTATATAGTACAGACGGTTATCGCTTACAGCTGAACCTGATGTCCTTATCCGGCTACTACGGTCCCGGTGCACGTCATGCGTCAGAAGCTATCCTCGCGGAAGGCATGTACAGCTATGTAGGAAGCGATTTACACCATCTTGAGCGATATGCTCCCATGCTGGAAAGTATGAAGCTAACCAGCGAGCAACTGGATGCCCTCAGCATACTGATAGCAAACAATGAAGCGATTTAGTTACATTCTGGCTGGTTTTACAGTCTTTCTAGCTTTGATAACCGCTGCCATACCCTGGTGCTCTCCGGTAGTTGCCGGCTACCTCGCTCCATTAGGGCTGTTGGTTACACCGCTGGCTATATTCAGCACATTGGTAACAATCATCGCAGTTCTTTACCGAAGCAAAGGCATTAGCCTGCTGTTTGGAACAGCTTGCTTTATCACTCTGTTTCTTTGCGGAAAATCCTGGGCTGTATCTTTCGAAAAAGATGAATCGCCTTCCCATTCATTACACCTCATCAGTTGGAATGCAGAGGGTTTTCAGTTGAATAAAGACACTTTACAGGCAAGTAGTGCTTTCATCCGAAACCTTCATCCCGATGTCATCTGCTTGCAGGAACGTCCGCACGATATTCTTTTAAATCGCGACAGTATTTCGGCAGCTTTCGGATATCCCTATCAGGTATTCAACAGCCGGGAAGACGAAGTGCTGAATCTGGCAGTATACAGCCGTTTCCCCTTATCGAACATGAAAGAATATTACTTTCCCGACAGTTATAACAAAGTGTTGCAAATAGATCTGCAATATGGAGGAACAACCATCCGCCTGTTCAACATGCACTTGCAGACGACCGGCATGACATCGGCGTTTCAGGGAAACAACCTCCTGCATACCTACCAGCTGAATGCCAGGGAACGTAACCGTCAGGCACAGTTGCTGGCAGAGGCAATTGCTTCCAGCCCGTATCCCGTTATCCTATGTGGTGACCTGAACGATACACCCATATCGTATGCCTACCGGAAACTGACTACCCAACTGGATGACTGCTTTCTTGAAGCAGGAAACGGCTGGGGAGGAACGTATCAGCCAGCCCGTAACCTGTTCCGCATCGATTATATACTCTGCGCCCCTGAACTGAAGACATCATCTTATCACTTATATAGCAATCATTGGAGTGATCACCGAATCCAATATACAATTGTAACCCCGTTATGATAGATTTTATACCCTTAGTAGATTATACGCCCTTTTTCGATTACAGCATCCTCATACTGGTACTGATTGCTTTCTGGCAGTGTAACACAGGAATTGTATTACACAAGAACATTGTTAGCATGAATGCAATGTGGGGAGTACTTTTCACCCTCTTATTAATATTTTATATGGGACTTCGTCCTGTATCTGCTGTTTTTGGAGATACGGTAAACTACGCCAAAAGTTTTTATGAAATACAGAGTTCTTCTGATCCCTTTATTTGGACGTGGGACACAGACTGGCTATTTTATAACCTGATGAGCTGGTTTGCTAAGTATAGTGATATCCACATGTTCTTCCTATTATGTGCCTTTGTTTATGTAGGTTGTTTATGGCTTGCTATGCAGCGTATCTTCAAATCCTATTATTATATTCCATTATTAGTCGCATTTAGCATGTTTACCTTTTGGGCTTATGGAGTAAATGGAGTCCGAAACGGCATGGGAGCTTCTTTGTTCATTCTGGCAGTCACTTACATCAATCGACTTCCCATAGCCATTATACTCAGTATCCTGGCTATTGGAACTCATCAATCATGCTTACTTCTGGTTGGCGCAGCCCTCATTGCCTGGTTTATTAAAAACAGCTATATATACTTATTAGCGTGGATAGGATGTGTAGGAATATCGTATGCGGCCGGTATGCGCATACAGAATTATATTGCCGCAGCAGGCATTTTAGGTGAAGACGATCGTTTATCCGGCTATCTGACTGGTAGTGGACAAATTGGAGAAGCAGTACAAATGAGTATGGCTTTCCGATGGGACTTTCTCATCTATAGTGCCATGGGGGTATTTGTAGGCTATTACTTTATCTTCCGCCGTAACTTCCGTGACGAATATTATCATTGGCTATACAACATATTTCTTATTAGCAATGCATTCTGGGTATTGGTTATCCGTGCCATATACAGCAACCGCTTTGCCCAAATTTCATGGTTTATTATGCCTATTATACTAATATACCCTTTTATGAAACAACGTTTCTGGAAGAGCCATGAAAAAATATTAGGTATAGCATTATTAGTATTTTATATGTTAACCTTTTATTTTAACATTGTTAAAGGATAAAACCATTCATTCGGTATAATAAACAACTTCTAATAAAGCAGATATAACATGGAAAAATCCCCCCTTATATCAATAATAGTCCCCATATATAATTCTGCAAAATTCCTTCATCGTTGTATAAATTCTATATTGACACAAGATTATCTAAATATAGAAATTATATTAGTCGATGATGGTAGTAAAGACGAAAGCCCCATTATTTGTGACGATTATTCAAAAAAACATAACAATATTAGAGTTTTGCATATACCCAATGGAGGAGCTTCGTTAGCACGTAAAAAAGGTATTGAAATAGCAAAAGGACAGTACCTCTCTTTTATTGATAGCGATGATTATGTAACAAAGAACTATATTTCTGCTTTATATACAGCAATCCAAAAGTACCATACACAAGTAGCAAGTTGCTATGTACAAATAACGAAAGCTAATGATAAGATAAGAACTGAAGCAACCTCTGCCATAAGTTTATTAGAAAAAAACACATTAATGCACCGTTTTTTTCACTATGAGTTTTGGGGAATGCCTGGCGGATTATATAAACGTGACGTTTTATCCAATCTATATTTTCCAAAAGAAACTCTATGTGAAGATTATCTTATAAAAGCTCAAATATTTATTCAAACTCCCCAAATGGCTCTTATAGAATCTCCACTATATATTTATGAAAAACATGAAGGTTCACTTTCTAATACACCCTTATCTTTACGAGCTTTCGAGGAATTTAAAAATACATTCCGTGTATATGAAATTATAAAACAAAAAAGACCTCAATATGCAGGTTTAGCATTAAAGAATGTTGTAGAAACATGTATTAAGCTGTTGCTTATGGATACTCTATCCAAACGTTCACAATATGCAATACAATATAAACCTATCCATGAATTCCTAAAAACTGAAGAGTATAATATATATAACAATAAATATCTCTTGAAAAAACTGAAATTCATAGCTTTAACACTAAGATATTTTCCTAAGATGAGCATTATTTACAACCTTATTCTTCATTGAATAGACTAAAATGTCCGACAACTTAAAAAATAATATGTTTTCGGGAATGTTTTGGACATTCTTACGCCAAACATCCCTACAAATATTTGCTTTTATTGAAGGAGTAATTTTGGCACGGCTTTTATCCCCCTCTGATTATGGTTTACTAGCTATGCCTGCCTTTTTTATGGCTATTTCAGGATGTTTTATCGACTCTGGATTTGCTACAGCTCTAGTGCGAAAACAAGACAAAACACCTATTGATTATTCTACTGTTTTTGTAACAACAGTATGCCTGACAGCTTTTTTTAGTTTATTATTATGCATCTGTTCACCCTTGATAGCAGATTTTTACAATGAACCTATCTTAATAAAAATAGTATGTGCTAATGCTGTATTGTTATTCTTAAACTCTTTTTTATCCATACAAAATACCAGATTAACAATAAAAATGGATTTTAAAGCACAGAATTTATTTCGCGTTATAACCAATATAACGATAGGTATAACAGTTATAATATGTGCATTTTGTGGAATGGGTGTATGGTCACTCGTATGGCCTAATTTTATTATGCCCTTTTTAAACGGATATTTGTATTATCGCCACGATCCCTGGTTTCCAGGTTTTAAGTTTTCATGGAAAGTATGGCGTGAATTCTTTGGTTATGGCTCCAAATTACTCGCTTCAAATCTGATAACAACAGTTTTCGATAATATATATCCTTTAGTAGTTGGTAAAAAGTTCTCTGCTGCTAATTTAGGTTATTATTCCAAGGCTCAAAGTTATGCATGTTTACCCAGTTATACTCTTCAAACCATTGTAGGACCAGTTGCTTTTCCTGTAATGTGCTCAATTTCCAAAGATGAACACAGATTACAAGAAGCATATCTACGCTTAGTTTCATTGACATGTTATCTGATATTTCCTATTATAATAGGATTGGCGGTATTAGCAAAACCATTCATAATAATTCTTATTACAAATAAATGGGAAGCTGCTATTATCTATTTACAGGTACTCTGCTTTGCTTCTATGTGGAATCCATTTAATATACTAAGTTTAGACTTCTTTCAGGTAAAGGGACGTTCCGATCTGTTTCTAAAACTAGAAATTCTCAAAAAATCAATGAGTATACTAATCTTATTCATAAGTATCCCTTTCGGGCTACTTATAATGTGTTACGGTCAAGTTGTTACAGCAAACATAAGTACTATAATTAACATGTACTACATAAAAAAGGTTGGTCAAATAAAATATTCTCGTTTACTAAGACAAATTGTTCCTTCCCTGCTTTATGCCAGTTCCATGGGTATTATAATCCATCTGTCAGTGTTATGTATAGATTCTCATACACTAAAGCTTATAACAGGCCTGACAGTAGGAGTTCTTTATTATTGGATTATATCAAAATTAACGAAATCATCTGCTTTAGAATACCTTATAGCATTGTTCAAAGAAAAAATATTAAGTCATCTAAAAAGAAGTAAAGAATGAATACTCAAATTATATATTCAATCATAAGTTCTGAACAGGATTATTATCTAGAACAATTAATCATGAGCGTATATTCTTTACGAATACATAATCCTAAAGTATCTGTCACAGTCGTAACAGATAACTCTACGGCTAGTACATTTACAGGCTGGCGCTCGTGTATAAAAGAAATGATCAACCACCTACAAGTTATTCCTATCCCCAAGGAATATAATCAAATACAGCGTTCACGCTACCTAAAAACCAATTTACGTAAGTTTATAAAAGGAGATTATCTTTTTATTGATACAGATACCATTATATGTGGTTCTCTTGAAGAAATCGACAATACTGATGCTGACATAGCATTAGTTGCTGATTGTAATGGGAATTTATTACTTGATGAACAATCAGTGATAAATCGTTGTCACATAGCTGGCTTTGACAATATGAATAACCAACCCTATTTCAATAGCGGAGTTATGTTTGTTCGTGACACTATAGCTACTCACAAGCTATATACAGAATGGTACACACAATGGCAGCATTCATTAGCCCAAGGAGTAAATTTAGATCAACCTTCAATGAATTATGCTAACATACAAGCTGGAAAACTTATTAAAGAATTATCAGGCATATGGAACTGTCAAATTTTCTTCAAAGGGTGGACGTTTTTACCCAAAGCTAAAATCATACACTACGCTGGTGGGGGAAATCAAGAAAAGCTACAAGATTTATATAGATTAATAAGAAACAATGGAATAAAAAATAAAACAATAGTAAAACTTATTCGCCATCCCAAAACCAAGTTCTATGGTTATTTAACAAATCAATTATACAATCGTAAAACAATGATATTATTGTATTTATACATATATTGTAATAAAATATATAATTTAATATTAAGGAACTATGGAAAATAAACAAATCTATTACGGTCTTGATTTTCTAAAATTTCTAATGGCATTATTAATTATTGCTACACATTCACAATTATTTGTAGAGTACAATAATATATATCATGCAGCAACAATCATTTATTCATTAGCAGTACCTACTTTCTTCTCTATATCAACGTATTTTTATGCAAAAAAACTTCTTTCCACACAAACCCAATATGATGCTTGGAAAATATGTAAAAAAGATATTTGCAGACTTTTACTTCTTGAATGCTTTTGGTTAGTTATAGATTTACCAATGACATGGGATATTTTTTTTAGTCATATTACTAATTGGAAAGAGTGTGTAGCAGCATTTTTATTTGTATTCCCTGTTCGTGGTTTATGGTTTATCAATGCATTAATCATCAATAAAATCATTTTATATTTATTCCGTAATCATTTAAAAAGCCTAAGTATAATATCACTTATAGTATTTATATTATTTTCATTGGGATATACTCCTTTATTAAATGGATTTTCTCATCCTTATCATCCATATTTCAATTTCTATTTCCATACTTTCTTCTGTTGTATCGGTGCATTATTCGCCAAATATCAACGTTTATTATCTTTCCGCATAGATATATTAGCAATATTTCTAATAGTCATTTTTCTATGGCATCTTTACAACTACGATTACGCTGTAATAGCTTGGCGAATCATTTGCCCATTCTTCTTTATGAGCACATTTTTACGTATCTGTTATACACCTAAAGAAACGATAAAACCTCTATTTTTATATATGCGTAAAGTTAGCATATTATTTTATTTTTTGCATTTTAACTTTTTATGGTTATATAATAATATATTAAATCTAAATGATATTTCAATCTTTTCTTTTAGTATTATCAGATACGTAGTTATATTAGTTTGTTGCTTCTTTACATCTATCGTCATACTAAAAATAGAAAAAATAAAATTTTTTAGCTTTTTAAAATACAGTCATTAATATGATTAAGAAAAAGATTCTTTTTTTTACTGAAAATTTATATGGAGGAGGAGTAGAAAAAATATCACAAATTATACTTTCTCACTTCGACTATAATAGATACGATGTTATATTATATTCACTATGTAAAAATGAATTTGATCCTAATATATTTTCACCTCATATAAAATATAAATATATCTATGACAAATTAGAATCACAAGATTCTGTTATCACAAGATTCATCAAACTAGCAAAAAATAAAATAAAATTATTAGTGTATGCACACACATCCCCTCAGTTCTTTTATAAATTATTCGTCAACGAAAAAGTTGATGTAGCAATAGCTTTCATTGAAGGATATGCTACACGCATAATAAGTGGGGCTCCAAATACTATAAAAAAAATAGGATGGGTACATATTGAATTAGATAATTATCATTGGACTAAAATAGCTTTTAAAAATGATGAAGAAGAATGCCAATGTTATAAAAGTTTATATACTGTACCTTGTGTTTCACAAAATGTAAAAGAACAAGTAGACAAGATTTTTGGACTTGCTAAGACATCAAGAGTCGTATATAATCCGATTGATAGCTTCCAAATACAAAAAGAAGCAATAAAAGAAGATATATTATATCAAAATGAAAAAATTAATATTGTAGCCGTAGGATCATTAACACCAAGAAAAGGTTTCGATCGCTTACTGCAAGTTGCCAAAAAACTAAATACAGAAGGGTTTGATATAAATGTAACAATTTTAGGAAAAGGAACAGAACAAGAGAATCTACTTAAAATCATATCAGATAATGATATGTCAAGTTATATAAAATTAGTTGGATTTCAACAAAACCCTTACCCATATATAAAACAGGCAGACATATATGTATGCTCTTCTTATGCTGAAGGTTTCAATACCGCAATAACAGAAGCTTTAATACTCGGTAAGCCTGTAGTTTCAACAGAATGTTCTGGAGTGAAAGAACAGTTAGGTAATAATAATGAATGGGGAATATGCTGTAAAAACAGTGAAGAAGGACTCTATGAAGGCATCAAAAAAATGCTCACTAACAATAATATAATACACTATGCTAAACAAGCTGCAATTAGAGGAAAAGATTTCTCTTTAGAAACTTCTATGAACGCTATTTATAAAATTATTGAAGAATGATATCTATAATCATACCTGTTTATAATGTAGAAAAATATCTTGATGAATGTTTATTATCTGTATTTAATCAGTCATATAAAGATTGGGAATGCATTCTAATTAACGATGGATCTACGGATAAAAGTGGTACTATTTGTAATAAATGGCATGCTTTAGATAATAGGTTTATAGTAATACATCAAAAGAATCAAGGTGTATCCCAAGCACGTAACATAGGGCTAAAACAAGCAAAAGGAAAATATATCTGTTTCGTTGATAGCGACGATTGGATAGCTTCTAATTATCTGCAGTGCATGATAAATAATATGCATGATAATATAGATATTGTTGTTTCAGGTATTACAAGTGTAAAAGAAAACAAAGTTGTAAATATACTATTGCCAAAGCAAAATAATATTTATTCAATGAATCAGAATTCAGCGGATAGATTTATAGCAGATATTGATTTATTTTATGGACCAGTTTCTAAATTATACAAAAAAGAGATTATAAAAATAAACGATATAACCTTCCCAATAGATATATCATTGGGTGAAGACATGACTTTTGTCTTTTCTTACCTTAGTCATGTAAAAAAAATTTCATCCATTAATGAAAGTTTTTACTTTTATCGTAAATTTGATAGTGGGACTTTATCAACAATCAAACGTAAAAATATTTTCGATATATACATGCGTTTGTGGAACTTACGCGTGAATTTTATACATAAAAAGAACATGTGGAATCATAATGCAGAAATATATTTTGCTCGTCATTTATGGGGAAATATATATGATGTTTTAATAAACAATATTTCTCCATCATATACTTTGATTAAGCATGTTTTAAATACAATCGATAGCAATTTACTAAAATGTCATCAAAATGTATTCCCTTGTTCTAAATGGTTGAAATATATCATCATTAATAAGATGTCAATTACTCTATATTTGTTTACACGCATTAGAAAATTATAGTATGGAATACAACAAACTTAAATTAGTAATTTGGGATTTAGATGATACTTTCTGGAACGGAACTTTAAGTGAAGGAGGCATAAAAGCTATTGATACAAACATACAATTAGTGAAAACATTAACTGATTGTGGTATTATCAATACTATATGTTCTAAAAACGATGAGCAACCTGTTATGCAAAAGCTAAAGGAATTAGGTATTGCTGATTATTTTGTTTTCGTATCAGTAAACTGGCAACCTAAAGGTAAACGCATACAACAGATGCTAAAAGATATGGGATTAAGAGCTGTAAACTGCCTATTCCTTGATGACAATATTGTAAATCTGAATGAAGCGATTTATTATGAACCTAATCTAAACATTGCAGAACCTAATGTTATTCCTCAATTAATAAATTATTTTGAGAAACAGCCCAAGAAAGATGTAGCCCATTCACGACTAGATAACTATAAAATACTAGAGAAAAAGCGTAAAGCTCAATCTGAAGCCTCAGATAATATGGCATTTTTATTTGATTCTGAAACTCATGTTGAGTTACACCATGATTGTGAAGTTCAAATTGAACGCCTTTCTGAATTAGTTTTACGTACAAATCAATTAAATTACACCAAAAAACGCGATTCAAAAGAAGAATTACTAACTTTAATTCGTGATAATCAAGTAAAATCAGGATACGTAACGGTTAGTGATAAATTCGGGAACTATGGTATTGTTGGCTTTTATGCAATAAAGAACAATGAATGCATCCATTTTTTATTCTCATGTCGCACAATAGGTCAAGGAGTGGAACAATATGTTTATGCTAATTTGGGCTATCCTAAACTACAAACCGTAGGAGAAGTCATAAACGTCGTAGACTCCTCTCCAGCCCCTGCATGGATTAACCAAAAAGTAGATAAAATAGAAAAACTTAATAAATATGATACAAAAATTGTTTTTAAGGGTGCCTGTGACTTACAAATCGTTGCTAGCTATTTAAAATCGTCCAACATTATAGAGGAGTTTACATATGTAAGTGAAAATAACAAATGGATAGAGCATCACAATTGTTCAGTAAACTATCTCGTTCATCCATTTTTACCCAAAGAGCGAAAAGAGGAACTCCTGTTGGATTGTGTATTTAATGATCCTATAATGTTTCAAACAGATATGTACGATCAAAACGTAGCCTTAGTACTTTTAAGCACAATGATGGAAGCAAATCTTGGTATATATCGTAACAAAAAGACAGGAATTCAGATTGCATTTGGTGAAAGCCATTATCCTTTAACAGATAAGAATAATTGGAACTTATACATAAACCAAGAGATTTTTACCGCAGGAAATACATTTACAAAAGAATGGTTAGAAGATTTTAACTCTAAATATGAGTTTGAAGGCGCCCTTACTCCAGAACAGATTCTACAAAATGCAAAACTTACACTATCAAAGCTGAATCCTTCTGCTAAGATCTGTTATTTCTTAGGAAGTGAAATGCCTTATTTAAAAAATACACAACCTAATTACAACAACCGTCATTTAATATACAAACAAATAAACGACTTATTTCGTGAATGGGCTAAAACAGAAAAAAGAGTATTATTGGTAGATTTTAATAACTACATTCATAGCCAAAATGATTTTACAAACAATATCAATCATTTTGTCCGCAGAGTCTATTTTGAAGCAGCAACAACAATTAATGGATATATTTCTGAAATAACAGGGGCTAAAGCAAAACAGAAATCACATATAGATCTATATTTTTGGAGTTTTGTTGACAAAATTGGTAGAACCGGTTTTTATCAAAGTAAATTCTATTCAATAATACGCAAACCTTATATTTGGTTGAAAAAAATATTCAATAATAATACCACAAATAGTTAATGGACACTACAAATTTGATTCAAAAAAAAGAAAGGATAGAATATATAGATTTAATGAAAGGAATTTGCATAATTCTTATCATTCTCCTTCATAACAATATACTTTTTACAGAAAATGTAAATGATATGCTTAAAAATATGAGAATACCTTTATATTTTACCCTATCTGGACTTTTCTATAAGGAATATAATGGTTTTTATGATTTTATTACAAGAAAATTTAATAAATTGATAATCCCGTTTATATTTTTTTCCTATTTTCCTTTTGCATTGTGCGAATTAGGGAAGAATTACGAACGCTCAATCGTAAGTTATCTATTTATGGGCATCGAACCATATAATTATCCTCTATGGTTTTTACGTAGCTTATTTATAACCTATATATTATATTTTTTTGTCAAAAAAGCGACTAAAAGATTATCAATCGGTGCTCAAACAATCAGCATATTCCTTATATCTTTTATCGTATATATATTAGCAAAATTTTTAATCTTACCTTCAGGAACAACAATGGCAATATTACATAATACAATTTTTAATTCTATCACAGCTTTCATAGCTCTTCCGTTTTTTCATTTAGCTTCATTAATAAAAAAACATGGATTGCTATATAAAAAGATAAACTATAAAAATACTATTCTATTATTTATAACATTTTTGTTAATATGGATAATAACATCTCAAAGTAATATTGATTATGAGTCTATACATTTTGGGAAAAATTTCATCTTTCTATATCTTAGCGCATTAGCTGGTACAGGATGTGTGTGGTGCATTGCATATACAATAAAAAAGGTGTTTTATATATCATATATAGGTCGATATTCCTTAATAGCTTTAGGTACTCACGTTCCCTTAATCTTATTATTTAATTTAATGGGGATAAATAACAAATATATTGTTGTCTTACTTACATTTATTGTAATGCCTGGTATTATATATATATTAAAAAAATATTGTCCATATATGACTGCTCAAAAGGATTTACTTATATACAAAAATGGTAAATTGCAATTAGCATTTCAAACTCATTAACAAAATAGTTTAAATATATTTTACTTCTACAACAAATACATGAAAAAACGCATTTTCATAGCCATACAATATTTGGAAATCGGAGGTGCCGAACGTGCTTTAATAGGTTTGTTAAGCTCTTTGGACTATACAAAATATGAGGTAGACCTTTTTGTTTACCGGCACTCAGGGGAATTTATGAAATTCATTCCAGATGAAGTAAATTTATTGCCGGAAATAAAAAAATATACAACACTATCAAGGCCTATAAAAGAGATAGTAAAAGAAGGGTATATTGATATTGCTATAGGGAGAGTTTTAGCTCACCTGAAGAATAAAATTTTTAATAAGAGACATCAGACGAAAGATAGTATAGCGATTTATCAATATGTAGCGTCGTATACGACTCCATTTATGCCTTCATTTTATAAACGAGGTGAATATGATCTGGCTATCAGTTTTTTGATACCACATAACATTGTTAGAGAAAAGATCCTTGCCAAACAATATTGGGCATGGATTCATACGGATTATTCGTATGTAGATATTGATGTGGATTATGAACTTCCGGTATGGAGTGCTTATAATAAAATTATTTCAATTTCGGAAGATGTTACCAAGGGATTTCTAAGTAAGTTTCCGGCTCTTGCTCCAAAAATTACAATCATCGAAAATATCTTATCGGAAAACTTTGTCAAGGAACAGGCTGAGGAAAAAGTTGATTTATCTTTTCTTCCCTCTGATAGCATAAAATTCTGTACCGTAGCTCGTTTTTCATACCCCAAAGCTATTGACAGAGCTGTATATATCTGCAAAGAACTGATTGATAAAGGATTGAACATTTATTGGTACATTATCGGTTATGGTAGTGACGAAACAATGATCAGAGAAAAAATCAAGGAGACTCAAATGGAAAAACGGTTTGTCTTGATTGGCAAAAAAGAAAATCCATATCCATACATAAAAGCAACTGATTTCTATATTCAACCCTCCCGATACGAAGGTAAAGCTGTTACTGTAAGAGAAGCACAGATTTTGGAAAAACCCGTTATCATCACGAACTATCCAACCGCACATAGTCAGTTAAACGATGGTATTGATGGGGTAATTGTACCTGACTCAATCGAAGGAGCAGTTGACGGAATTGAGGCTTTTCTTAAAGATAAAGACAAGCAAAACCGTATTATAGCTTATCTAAAGGCCCATCACTATGGGAATGAGTTTGAGACAAAGAAAATTGATAAACTCTTGAATGAATGATAAAATTAATTAGCCTACTGATTTATAATATAATGCGTATATTCGTCCTTAAACTGATTCATCCTAATCGGTTTAATGTACATCTGATACAACGCATCAGCCCATCGGCTTCATTGATTACATCCGGAAAAGGGAAATTTAACATTGGGTATAATACAGAAATAAGTAAGGGATGTGACTTCGAAGCTCATGGCGATGGAGTTATCTCAATAGGAACCGGAACGTACTTCAACAGATACTGTATGATTAGTGCACAACGTTCGGTCACGATTGGCAATCACTGTATGTTTGGTCCCGGAGTAAAAATATTCGATAATAATCATCAGTTTTCTAAAGAGAAAGGAGTATCAAGCCAATTAAAATGTGATGATATCTATATAGGAAACAGATGCTGGATTGCATCAGATGCAATTATATTAAAGGGAACTTATATAGGCGACAACTGTGTCATTGGTGCCGGCTGCATTGTTTCAGGTAACATTCCAGCAGGCACTTTGGTAAAACATAAGTCTGATTTAGAGCTAATATCAATGAAATAATTACCCTTTTTTACCCTTCACACCCTTCACCGAGCCGAACCACCCGATAACGGTTGCCTTCGCGGGTATGCAGCCGTTCTACACCAGAAGCCACCAATGCACTGCCAAAATGTGCCAGATTGATGTTACGCATTAGTCCCCGGTGATGCTCCCGAAGCACTTCCAGGATGTCGGCAAGCGAAAGCAGCTCACAAGCCTCATCGGATGCTGCGGCACGGAAATGGCTACGGAAGATTTCTTCCTCGGGCATGATGCGGTAAAACTCCTCATTGTGACGCTGGATATTCGCTTCTTCATCGGTAGTAAACCAGTAACGTTCTCCGGAAAGCAATTCGTGTTTGAGTTGGGCGTATAGCTGGTCATGATTGATACCTGTACAGTCTATCATGTTTTCTACATCTACACAGATAAAACGGCGGCTACCGGTAGGATCGGTAAGCAGATCTTTTCGGTTGGATGTACCGATGAAAGATGCGATACGGGGCAGCTGACAATAATTCTTTTTGTATGCCTTGCGTACGTTGAGCGACGGCATCTGCATCAGGTTCTTCAGTTGTGCCATCTTCCGAACCGAAAGCCGGTCGAACTCATCGAGGTTTATCAGTCCCATCAGGGCGAGCTTGACTTCGGCAGAGCTTCCTTCCGAGATATCAAGCTGGTCGGTATAGTAAGCTTGCAGGGAAGCGGGAACAAGTGACTTGCAGAATGTGGATTTATGCCGCCCTTGTTCGGCACTGACTAGCAGAGGAGCGGTACTGTTGGCATGCATGCCCTGATTCAGCCCCATCCATTGAGCGGTCAGCGCAAGCATCCAGCGATGGAAACAGTTCTTCCAGTACAGAGTGGCAGAAACACGTTCCGAAAGATCAGTTATGCGGTCAGTTCCATCCCATTCCGGCAAACTGTCAAGATACCTATGGAAAGGATGATAGGTTTCGATATACGTAGAACAGATATACCGCTTTACATCCCGGTCGCGACAGCATATACCTGAATTGAACGCCTCAATACATATCGTGTTCATTTCACGATCACCCAGAAGGGTATATCCAGATGCGCAGGAATGTACAGCTTGGTATTCCGTCACTTCGGAAAGCAGATTGAACCTGAACCGGTAATTGTCATTCAGAAAACGACTCAGTTCATCAGGCTTGTAACGGTTCGATTTTGTAACAAAAGGCTCTACCACACGGGCGGATGCTGTCCGGCTGACGGAACTGCCGGCTGCGAAATGACAGCGTAACTGACTGAAAATGTTTTTTAGAAATGTCTTCATATAGTTTTTAATTTATAACTTTGGCAAATATAACGTGCATGAATACCGCCTGCAACAGCCTGCACAGCCGTCAGGCAAAATCTCACGACAAGCGGTTTCTAGTTTTCCAGAAACCTTGAACAACCCGGAGAACAAAGAAAGACATGCGGACGTTAAAACAGCTACACTGAGGTGAACATATCGCCCCACCAAGGTGAAACAAACGTTTCATTTTAGTCAGGCGAACGCTTCACTCAGGTAAAAAGATACTCATAAAACTACATGAAACATGCCTATCCTGTTTGACTTTTATGCTTCTCCGTCCGATCCGGAGAAAGAGGAAAAAGAAAAATACCATGCACGGGTGGTAAGAAGCCATACCGTACAAATAGATGATATAGTGAATAACATCAGCAAACGTTGTACACTTTCGAAAGGGGATATTCGGGCCGTACTAGACGAACTGGGAGATGAACTAGTATATAACTTATGTGAAGGAGACCGTGTATGTCTGCCAGGGATAGGTTATTTCTATCTCTCACTCTCGGCTCCCAAGGATGCAGATCCCAAGACCACCCGTTCACAGAGTATCGGGATAAAGGCGGTAGAATTCAGGGCAGACAGCGTCCTGAAAACCAGCCTGGAGAACCACGCCAAATTCGAAAGAAGCGACATCAAAGTACATTCATCTAGATTAAACATCTACGAAATAGATGCCTTACTGGTGGACTATTTTTACGAAAACGATTTTCTGACAAGAACCAAGTTTGAAAGGCTCTGTAGTTTTACAAAAACAACAGCCCAACGGCATTTACAAAGACTAATGGACGAAGGCAGACTAGTTAATGTCAACACACGACACAATCCGATATACAAGCCCGCAAAAGGCTTCTACGGGAATGTGTGAAAATATTCTATAATATGATACCTAAAATAATACATTATTGCTGGTTTGGTGGAAAAGAGAAACCGGAAGAAGTGAAACGCCTGATCGATACATGGAAGAAATACTGCAAAGGATATGTCATCAAAGAATGGAATGAAAGCAATTTCGACATCAACCAATGTGCGTATTGCCAGGATGCCTATCAACATAAGAAATGGGCGTTTGTAAGTGATGTTGCAAGATTATGGGCACTTTATCACGAAGGAGGTATCTACATGGATACGGATGTGGAAGTACTACGCCCGTTGGATGATTTATTGGAGCACAAGGCTTTTTTGGGATTTGAAGGTACGCAATGGATAGCGACCAACATCATGGGAGCAGAACCCCAAAATGAACTGATCGGGAAATTTCTGGACTCATACCAGCAACGAGAGTTCATCAAAGCTGACGGAAGCCTGGACCAAACAACGAATGTGGAAGAATGGACCCATATGCTTACCAGTTCATACGGACTTATCCTGAATGGAGAGAAACAGCAAATCTGCGATTTCACAGTATATCCTTCGGAGTATTTTACTCCTTACGATTACCTGAATGGAAAAATTACCCGAACACCACAGACTTACACCATACACTGGTTCAGCCAATCATGGATAGGCAACGCCAAATGGCGCACTAAATTATCACAACTATTCCATCGGCTGATTGGGACAAAAATGAAATAAAACAAATCAAACAAATGAAAACACTCACTATATTTACCCCTGCATACAACCGAGCTCATACATTAGGAAGAACCTATGAAAGTTTACTCCGCCAAACCTGTGGTGACTTTGAATGGCTGATAGTAGATGACGGTTCCAAAGACTCAACCAAAGAACTTGTAGAAGGATGGATGCAGGAGGGTAAAATAAGCATCCGGTACATCTATCAGCAAAACCAGGGAATGCATGGTGCCCACAACACCGCGTACCGGAATATCGATACCGAACTGAATACCTGTATTGACTCTGACGACTATATGCCAGACGATGCCGTGGAAACCATTGTCAACTTTTGGAAAGCCAACGGTTCGGATAAATACGCAGGTATTATCGGATTGGATTGCACAGAAAACGGAAACATTATCGGTACTTCTTTCCCGAAAGAGATGAAAGAAACCACGCTAAGCAGTTTTTATGCCAAAGGTGGAAAAGGTGACAAAAAGCTGGTGTACAGAACTGAGGTTATTAAGCAATATCCAGAATATCCGATATTTGAAGGAGAGAAGTATGTTGGTCTGGCTTACAAATATATGTTAATAGACCAAGAGTACTCTCTGCTCACTTTGAACAAACCGCTTGTCGTTGTAGAATACCAGCAAGATGGGTCTAGCATGAACATGTACCGACAATATTGGAATAATCCCAAAGGATTTGCTTTCTATCGAAAAACAGAAATGGTTACAACTCAGAGTCTTATAAGAAGATTTAAAGTATGTATTCATTATGTATCCAGTTCATTTATAGCAAAGAATTATACATTTATAGAAGAATCCCCATGTAAATTCTTAACATTTTGTGCAATACCATTCGGATTTTGCTTATATAAATACATACAAAAACAAGTGGTTAAAAATAAACTCTTTAAAATATGAACAAAGAAATAAAAAAAGATTTATATAGATATATTGGGGAAGATTGTAACAAAATTATCTGTCAATTACGATATTTCCTGTTCACTCCAGGGTTTCAATATATCTATTTTTTTCGTAAAGCAGCTGCCGCATCAAAATTAACCCGGCTATTCTGGCTGATAGGTTTACGTTTTTGTATGTTTAAAACAGGAATACAAATACCATATACAACAAAAATCGGCCCCGGATTCAGAATAGTACATTTTGGCAGCATTGTCGTTAACCCTCAAGCCATTATTGGCAAAAACTTCAATATTTCGCAAGGAGCACTTATCGGAAATTCATCAGGGAAAAATAAAGGAGTACCGATAATAGGGGATAATGTCTGCGTCAATGCTAATGCTATAATAATTGGAGGAGTTAAAATAGGGAATAATGTCTTAATTGCTCCTGGGGCATTTGTCAATTTTGATGTTCCTGATAATTCTATAGTCATAGGAAATCCCGGAAAAATAATTTCAAGAGATCAATCTCCAACTGATAAATATATAGTCTATTCATTAAAATGAAAATTTTACAAATAATTACTTCATTAAGAATCGGTGGAGCAGAGAAACTGATTACAGACATGGTTCCTTTGTTTATTGAAAAAGGTCATACCGTTGATGTATTGTTATTCGATGGTATAGAAACATCTTTCAAACAACAATTACTAAACCAAAATATCAAAATCATATCTCTAGGAGTAAATACATTTGTTTATAATCCACTACTTATATTTAAACTTATTCCTATTATCAAACAGTATGACATTGTACATACCCATAATACGGCTTGCCAATATTTTACAGCTTTAGCTAAATTAATTTCTCATGCAAAAACAAAGCTAGTAACTACAGAACATAGCTCAAATAACAGACGACGATCTATTCCATTTTTTAGATTTATAGATAAACTAATTTATCATCAATATGATGCTATCATTCCAATATCTCAACAAGCTTGTGACAATCTAAAAAAAAGTATTGGAAATCTGCCTACTATTCATATTATACCTAATGGTATTTCAGTAAAATCATACGCACAAGCAAACGCACTTAATAGAAAAGACATCTCATTATCTGAATCTGACTTTTTAATAACAATGGTTGCAGGGTTCAGAACAGCAAAAGATCAAGATACAATCATTCGCTCACTTAAATATCTTCCTTCAACATGTAAATTACTTTTAGTAGGTGATGGAGAACGTAGAAAAATATTGGAAGATTTAGCTATATCCGAAAATATCAAAGACCGTGTCATTTTTTTAGGGATTCGTTCTGACATTCCTGCAATACTTAAAACATCAAACTTAGTAATAATGTCTTCTCATTGGGAAGGACTTTCCTTATCAAGCTTAGAAGGAATGAGCTCAGGCAAACCTTTTATAGCCAGTGATGTAGATGGATTGCATGAGGTTGTAAATGGGTATGGAATACTTTTTCCTGAAGGTAATGATAAAGTTTTAAGTGAAATAATTCTTAAATTAATGTCAGATAAAACTTTATACACAAATATTGCCCAGAAATGTCAAAAAAGAGCAGAAGAATTTGATATTGAAAAAACAACTAGTAGCTATTTAACTATTTATCCAAATAAATTATAATAGTAACCATTTTATTTCTCGCCTTGGCACGTTCCCAAACATTCCTTTGCGCCACAACCTTTAAGAACAATGATTATGACAAAAGGAGATATGGTATGAATTAGACTTAAAAATAGTCTTTCTGACAATTAAGAAAGTATTTATCCCAGAAGGGATTTCTCAGGAAGGATAGGCTACAATAGGATTTTTTAACGGAAAAACTAATTACAATGAATATTTTAATGATTCTTTCAAGTCCTGATAAAACAGGATTAACAACTCATACTCTTGATTTAAGTAGCGCATTGGTTCAATTGCAGCATAAGGTAACAGTTTTAACTTGTGTAGATGCTGTTCTTAATAAAGAGCAAGTTCACTTTCTTAGGCAGTTTAAGCAAAATGGTGTAAATGTTATTGTGAAGACTCGCAAAAACAGTAAACTTTCTAAATTATTGGTAACAGCAGCTTTTTTAAAGGAAATTGTTACGCATAGATGGGATGTTATCCATGTTCAGTCTCCTTATTATTCATTTATGCCTTGGATATTGCACAAAAAATTTGTTTCTACCTTGCATGTGAATGATTTGATCCCATGTTTTTATTATAAGAATGCTACTCACTTAATAGCAATAAGTAAAGAAACTAAAAAATTTGCAAAGGATATTTTCGGCTATTCTGATGATGATATTACTATAGTTAATCATGGTGTATCTTTAAGATTTGCTTCTGAACTTACAGAGGAAGAGTCTGTAAAAGAGAAATTAAACTATAATATACCTACAGATAAAATATTGATTGGTCTGGTGGCTTCTATTGAAAAAAGAAAAGGTCATGATATCTTGCTTGAGGCAATATATAATTTGCCGGAATCTGTAAAAAGCAGGATTCATGTGATATTGGTTGGAAGTTCTAAAGATGGAAAAACAAATAGCTGGCTGCAAGGTTTGATAGATAAATATGGAGAGAGCAGAGTAACATGTGTACCATATCAGGATCCAGCCATTTTTTATAAACTGTTTGATATATTTGTTTTACCTTCACGTTTAGAAGGTTTTGGATTGGTGGTAGTTGAAGCTATGCTGAGTAATTGTTGTGTAATACGTTCTAATACAGAAGGAGCGTCTGAGCAAATTATTTCAGGAATAGATGGGTTTATTTTTGAAAATGAGAATATAAACCAATTGACCGGAATTTTAAAGCAAGTTATTATAGATGATTTTTTAAGAAAAAAAATTGCTAAAGCCGGAAAAATTAAAGCTTTATCTCTTTTTACAAATGAAACGATGGCTAAGAATACCATAAAGGTTTATAATAAAATTATAAATAAATGAATACCAATATATTAATTACCCCTTCAGGTAAACGAGTTACTCTGGTAGAACTATTTAGGGAAGAGTTAAAGAAACAGATTATCAGAAGTTCATCTAGAAATATCTCGTTCCACGCGAGCGAATTGAAATCAGAGCAGAAAAATCAATAAGAGATGTACAAAAAAACTATTATTTTATAGGAAAAATAATAATGCAGTGAGAATAGAGATTAATCCACGGAGGGGGAGGGCACCCAATGTCGTACCAAGCAGGTGACAACTTTCCTGCATACTTAATTCTTGAATATTTCCTAAAGTGTAAAATTAACTATACAGACCAATGGAAATAATAATATATTGTCATTACGTTACGATAAAGAAATAACAATAAAAATATAAGATTTATGGATACAAATATTCCATTATTATCATTTATAATTCCTGTGTATAATACAGAGAAATATATATCCGAATGTTTGGAAAGTATTTTAAAATACGATTGTGAAAAGTTTGAAATAATAGTTCTCGATGATGGCTCTTCAGATTCAAGCTATTCAATAATAAATTCTTATGTTGACAAATTTCACAATCTAAGATTATTTCATCATGAAAATATAGGAGTTTCTTTTACTAGAAATAAGGGTATCAAAGAAGCAAGAGGAAAATATATTTGGTTTATTGACAGTGATGACTTATTGAATACTACTAATATTTATAAGGTCATTGAAATATTGTCAAGTTCAGATTTGGATATTTTACTTTTTAATTTTCAATTTTATCAGGATGGTAGTACATGGAGATGGCCACGATTTGATGTATTAGAGTCTGATATAAATGACGGTATTACTATTTTAAGTGATAAAAAAATTTATTTAGCGCCATGGAATAAAATATTTAACAGAAGCTTTTTAGTAAAGAATGATTTGTATTTTTTTAATCTTATACCAGAAGATTTAGAATATAATATTCGTAGTTTTTTATTTGCTAAAAAAGTAAAATGTCTAAATTTAGATTTATACTATTGGCGTGTGACTCCCAATTCACTATCAAAAAGTCCCAGTAATTATTCTAAATTTGTTGAAAGTTATTTTTATATGTTAAATAAATATTCGGGATATGCTGAACGTTACCAATATCCAAAATATTGGACAAAGATTTTTAAATATATTGTTTTTGATTTAAATAATATGGTTATTTTAACAAAGGACATTTCTGCCTTGAATACAGAAAAAAGTATTTTAAAGAAAATATTAAGAATAATACCTTTTCAACTCTCATATAATTATATGATATTGAAGTTTATAAGTATATTTCCTATTACATTTTATCGTATAAAAAAATATATGAGCAAATAATAAAATGATTATATTTGATTTGGATGATATGTAAGCATCCCAAATTAGCCTATTGACTAACATAGTTCTTTCCTATACCTTCGTGTAAATTTAAAACTCGAAAGAGGCACTATAAAATATTTTGTGTAAATGGAAAATACGGGATTCAAGTTTGAGTCT
>OGGG01000102.1_pt1 | contig 93376 bp, 67 predicted proteins | sample 1571201 | NCBI WGS metagenome assembly OGGG01 (sample SAMEA2581946, study PRJEB24529) | metagenome | biome: Human gut stool | place: China | collected 2011 | reverse complement strand
CAAGTTTACCGATGATTTCTTTCTTCTGCTGTTCCAGTTCAGCTTCGATAAGAGCCTTGTGAGAAACAACCACGTTCTTGAATTCCTGGTTGATCTTAACAACCTTGAATTCCATAGTCTTACCTACGAATACATCGTAGTCACGGATAGGTTTCACATCAATCTGAGAACCCGGCAAGAATGCTTCAATACCGAATACGTCAACGATCATACCACCCTTCGTGCGGCACTTGATGTAACCCTTAATGATTTCTTCGTTTTCAAGAGCAGCGTTAACACGATCCCAAGAACGAGTAGCGCGAGCTTTCTTGTGAGACAAGATCAACTGACCTTTTTTGTCTTCCTGGTTTTCGATATACACTTCTACAGTGTCACCTACTTTCAAATCCGGATTGTAACGGAATTCGCTCAATGGAATGATACCATCTGATTTGTAACCGATGTTTACAACCACTTCGCGTTTGTTCATTGCGATTACAGTACCGTCTACAACCTCACGGTCGTTTACTTTGTTCAGCGTGCTGTCATAAGCTTTTTCAAGATCTTCTTTGCTTACGCTGGTTACTGCATCACCGTTTTCATACGCATCCCAGTTGAAATCTTCAATAGGGGCAATGTTCTTTAAGTTTTCCATTAAATAAAAAAATTGTTTTTAAATAACTAATTGTGTTAGACTTTATATTGTTTATATAAATCGGCTGCAAAGGTATAATAAAATCCTGAATATTAAAAGACTTGCTTGCTTTTTTTAAGGGAAAGGAAAATAGAAAAACCGGAAAAACGCTCAGCAAGGGAGGTTTTTCCGGTTTTTTATAAGTTTTTTTGATTTTCTGTTAGTTCTCAAGTGAATAGTCTATGGTGGTGACTACGCGTATCTTCTTGATATAAGGGGTGTTCGGGTCGCGGTCGGTAATGCTGAACTGCCCCTGGTTGGCCTGACGGATTTTGCCGAGGTTACTGCCGGAATCTTTGGCAAACTTTTCGGCTGCTTCGCGTGCGTTTTTGGTGGCTTCTTCAATCATCTGCGGTTTTACCTTGTTCAAGTCGGTATATTCATACTGCACCTTGTACTGGTATTCTCCGGAGGTGATGGCGATGCCTCTTTTCAGCAGTTCTCCCTGCTCACTGATAAGTCCCCGTATCAAATCTACCTTGTCGGAAGTAACGGTGATGACTGTGGTCACATTGTAGCGGTTGGCCGGGTTCTGATTGTTGCCATAACGTTCGGCAGCCAGGTCGATGATTTCCGGAGCATTCACACTGATTTCCTGTTCTGTCAGTCCTTTTTCTTTCAAGAAACCGGTGATGGTCTGATTGGAACGCTTGATGTCGTCGTACAATCTTCCCAAATCATTTCCCAGGCTTTTGTATACCAGTGGCCAGGTTACTTTATTGGCTGGTACTTCTATTTCGGCCAGTCCTTTTACGGTGACACTGCGGTCTTTTTCTGCAAACTTACTGAATCCTTTTTCAATGAATACGCCTAACAGCAGCAGGCCGATAGCCAGAATAATGGCTTCGATTCTAAAGTTCTTCATGATGATTTTTATTTATAGTTAGATATTCGGAATCTGAGTGCAAGGTATTGAAATTTATTTGATTTTCCAACGATTTTCAAATGTCTTTACGTTCGTGTGAAAACGCCTTTGCGTTTTAATTAAAACGCAAGGACGTTTAGATTAAAACGCAAAGGCGTTTGACATGAAATGTACTTGCGTTTGAGATAAAACGCACTTGTGTTTTTGGAGGAGAATAAAACAAATGAATCAATTTTACTTTTAATTTAATTAACTGTTTGAATATGTATTATTTACGATAAATTCGTAGATTTGCGAAAAGTTCGTAGAAAAACTCGTTCGATATGGAAAAGCTAACTTATCAGGAAGAAGAAGCCATGCGCTTTATTTGGAACTTGGGGCCGTGTTTTGTGAAGGATGTGGTGGCATGCTATGCTGAACCTAAACCACCTTATACCACGGTGGCCTCCGTCATCAACAACCTGAAGCGGAAGGGATACCTGCAGGCAGAGAGGTTTGGTAATACTTACCGCTATACTCCTTTGGTGGCTCAGGAAGAATATACCAGCAAGTCTGTGGGCAACATTGTGCGCAATTACTTTGCCAATTCTTATAAGGAGATGGTTTCGTTCTTTGCCAAGGAGCAGAAGATTTCCAAGGAAGACCTGAATGAGATTATCAACCTGATTGAAAAACGTGAAGACAAATAAAAACTTATTTCTATGCTATACCTTCTTCAAGTCAATGTCGGATTAATCCTGTTTTATGCACTCTATAAACTGGTATGTACGCGGGATACCTTCTTTCGTTCAAGAAGATTTATCCTGATAGTGTCGCTTGTATTGCCATTTATCCTGCCTTTTATCGACGTACGTGAATGGCTGGAAAGCCGTGACCGCATGATTATGCTCACTCACTTTGATTACTCGGCGGTGCTGCCGGAGATTGTGGTGGGCAGTGAAGCGGCAGAAACCGGGAACCGTGTATTCGTACTGTCTGAATGGATAGGCTATCTGTATCTTGCCGGGGTAGTGGTATTGCTCGTCCGGCTTGCGGTTCAGGCATTCAGTCTGTATCGCCTCATTGTGCGTATGCCGGAAAAAGAGATAAACGGTGTCCGCATAAAATGTTTGAATGACCCTTCTGGACCGTTCTCTTTCTTCGGATGGATTTTCATGAATCCTGCCGCTGTGAAGGAAGATGAAATCAGTGAAATCCTGACGCACGAAATGGCGCACGTAAAGCAGCATCATTCTGTCGATGTACTTCTTGCCGAGATGGTCAGCATCTGCTGCTGGATGAATCCCTTTGCCTGGCTACTGAAACGCGAGGTCAGACTGAACTTAGAGTTCCTGGCCGACAGGAAAGTAATGGAGGCAGGGTTTGCTACTAAAAGCTATCAATATCACCTGCTTGGGTTGGCCTACAACCACAAGTACGGGTTATCCAATAATTTCAACTTCTCTCACCTTAAACAACGTATCATTATGATGAACAAGAAAAAATCAAATGCTACAGGGCATATCAAATATGCGCTGTTCGTGCTTCCGGCCTTTGCTCTACTCGTTGCCGGAAACATCTCCTGCTCGCAGGATGCATCACAGACGGAGGATGCAAAAGAAGAAGTTGTTGCCCCGGTAAGTCCGGAAGCAAAAGAAGCTCCCGCAGATAGTACGGCTAAAGAAGAAGTATTTATGGTTGCAGAACAGATGCCTGAATTTCCGGGAGGAATGAAGGAGTTGTTGAAATTCCTTCAGGACAACCTGAAATATCCGGAAAATGCCATGAAGAATAATGTGCAGGGACGGGTAATCGTGCAGTTTGTGGTGGAAAAAGACGGAACTCTTACCGAATTCAAGGTGGCTCGTTCTGTAGATCCGGATTTGGATGCAGAGGCTTTGCGCGTGTTGCAGACCATGCCTAAGTGGAAGCCGGGCATGCAGAGGGGGAAGATCGTAAGGGTAAAATTTACCGTACCTGTTTCCTTCAAACTTCAGTAAATTGTGTTTGAGTCCGCTTTAAAAATGGGCTGTAATTATGCTTAAATGCTTCTGAGAGAAGTTGGAATGTAATCCTGTATTTTAGAGCGGACTCATTTTTTATAGAAATATAATGTCATGAAAATCATTGTAATATTATTCTCCTCCATGTTATTGGCTCTGCCGATTTACGGACAAAATAGAGAGACGGACTATCTGTCGCATGTACTGGAGAAAATGAACGCTGTAGAATCGGTAACCTATCATTGTGTGAAAAAGGCATGGGAACCGGGAGACAAAGAGCCGGTGGACAATGTGCCAAGAGAAATTTATGAGCATGTGAATCCGCAGGATACTGCTGTGGGGTATTCTTTCTTGTGTGCCTCAGATAAGGAATTCAGACAACCACTTTGGGTATATGACGGAACTGTGTTTGCTTACATAGAGAAAGAAGAAAAAGAAGTACGGATAGATGATTTCACTCAGAAAAGTCCCCTTCCATTCAGAGTTATTATGCCGCAAGCTTTTGGTTGCATGAAATCCATTCTTGAGTATGCATTGAACACTCAGGATAGCATAGTCCTCAGCTTGAAGGATGAGGGGAAAGATTATCTGATGGAATTAAGTATCCATACACCGTATCAGGTGGAGTTCTTTGGTAAAGCTTGTTACATGCCGCAGAATCCGTATATATATGATCCGACATCTATTTACAAAATCTGGATTTCAAAAGAAAATGACATGCCTTATCGTTATCGCAGGGAGATGCAGCATAGCATCAGTGAGGATATTTGTTCCGATTTTGTGTATAATCCTTCAGGAAAGGGAAAAATTGTGGCGGAAGATTATTATCCGGCAGATTATGTGCGGCGTATAAAAGGAGAGAAGTCTCAGAAGGCGACTGTGGATATGACGGGTAAAAAAGCTCCAGACTGGACGCTTACTGATATGAAGGGTCAGAAGGTTTCTTTAAGCGGTATAAAGTCGAAGGTCATCTTGTTGCAGTTCACAGGGATAGGCTGCGGACCATGTAAGATTTCGATACCTTTCTTGAATAGGTTGAAAAAAGAATATGCAGTGAACGAGCTTGAAGTGCTGGCTGTAGAAACGTGGGGAAGGTCGAAGTCGTCTTGCGAAGCCTATGTGAAAAATCAGGGAATAGAATACAGTTTTCTGACTGCCGATAAGGAAACAATAGCTAAACTTATAAATGATTATCAGGCTGGTAGCGGAGTTCCGCAGTTTTACTTGATAGGTAAAGACCGCACGATAATTGCAAAGTTCCAAGGCTATGCAGAAAAGACAACGGACGCGGAGATAGAAAAGAAGATAAAAGCGAATTTGTAGACCGAAAAAACGTATTCTCCCCAATCCTTGCATTTTCTGTAGATTTTTCTATACATTTGCAGCCGTACATTTAAACAAAGAAAAACAGATGCATCGTATCGCTTCCTATTCGCGCAAAGTCATGCTTCGGTTCCGTCGCTGGAGCCGGAAGGAATATGCTGCGTTTGTAAGCCTGCACCGCCATGTCACCATCGGACAGGTGGGACGGGGAATTGCAGATGCTTCATTGGGCAAGCAGAAAACGGCAGTGTGCGAGGGAAAGAAAACAGAAGGCACGTCATGGACTAGCTTTTCAGAGGAAGATACACTTTTGGGAAGCGGGGGACCTGAGCTCGGAGGAAGTCTATTCGAGATAGACCGGACAGGATTGTGGTGCCTGCTGGTGCCGCAAAGGGAAGAAGTGCCTGCGCTGCTTTTAGATGAAATAAATAAGATAACAATAACCGGAAGGGATGTATCCGCTTCAGGTCAAGTCTGACAGACTTAACCGAAGCGGATACATCCCTTCTTTTTTAGGATAAATACGTATGGAAAGATTACAGAAATTAGAAGAGAAGATAAAGGAAGGGGGCATGCTTACTTCGGAAGAGGCTTTGTGGCTGCTCGAGGAAGCGCCTTTTGAGGAGCTGTGTGAGGTGGCTCACCGCATTACGGTGGCATACGCTTCACGGAAGTTTGACATGTGTTCCATCATTAATGCCAAGTCGGGTCGTTGCCCTGAAAACTGCAAATGGTGTGCCCAGTCGGTGCATCATCACACGGGTGTGGAGGAGTACGGACTAGTGAGCGAAAAGGAATGTCTGCGCCAGGCAAAGATGAACGAAGACCAGGGTGTGGCTCGTTTTTCGCTGGTGACCAGTGGTCGTCGGCCTTCGGCGGGAGAGGTAGAGAAACTTTGCAAGCACTTTACATACCTTCGGGCGCACAGTAAGATTGAATTGTGTGCGTCGTTAGGACTGGCTACGGAAGAACAGCTTGCGGCCTTGTATCGTGCCGGGGTGAGCCGTTATCATTGCAACCTGGAGACGGCGCCTTCGTTCTTCCCGACCTTGTGTTCCACGCATACGCAGGCACAGAAGATAGAAACGCTCCAGGCAGCTCGCCGGGCGGGTATGGACGTGTGCAGCGGAGGCATCATCGGCATGGGAGAAACGCCGGCCCAGCGGGTGGAGCTGGCACTGACTTTGCGAGAACTGGAGGTACAGTCCATCCCGTTGAACCTGTTGCAGCCCATCAAGGGAACGCCGTTGGAACACGCAAAGCCGCTGACGGCGGAAGAGGTGCTGCGTACGGTGGCTATGTTCCGCATGGTGAACCCGACGGCTTTCCTTCGCTTTGCCGGAGGGCGTTCGCAGTTGAGTGAGGAGACGGTGGACCGTGCGCTGTATGTGGGAATCAATTCGGCCATTGTGGGGGATTTGCTGACTACCCTTGGCTCAAAAGTAACAAAAGACAAAGAACGTATAAAGGAGGCAGGATATGAATTGTGAGAAATTGTTTGATGAATTTGACCGGAACCATTTGTGGCACCCGTATACCTCAACTTCAAACCCGCTGCCCACTTATAAGGTGGAACGGGCACAGGGTTGTATCTTGACGCTGGCCGATGGTACAGAACTGATTGACGGCATGTCGTCGTGGTGGTGTGCCGTGCATGGATACAATCATCCGGTGCTGAACCAGGCAATAGAAGAACAGCTTCACCGGATGTCACACGTGATGTTCGGGGGACTGACGCACGAGCCGGCTATCGAATTGGGAAAGGAATTGCTGAAAATCGTGCCTCCCAGCATGGAATACATTTTTTATGCCGACAGTGGGTCAGTAGCTGTAGAAGTGGCTTTGAAGATGGCGGTGCAATATCAGTTTGCGGCAGGTCATCCGGAGAAGAACAATTTTGTGACCATCCGTTCGGGCTATCACGGCGACACGTGGAATGCCATGTCGGTATGCGACCCGGTGACGGGCATGCACAGCCTGTTTGGTTCGGCCCTTCCGGTGCGCTATTTTGTACCTTCTCCGCAGTGCCGTTTCGATGCCGAATGGGATGAGAAGGACATCGAACCCTTACGTGAAGTCATCATGCAGCATCACGGTGAGCTGGCGGGACTGATTTTAGAGCCGATAGTGCAGGGGGCCGGAGGCATGCGTTTCTATCATCCGCAGTATTTGCGGGAGGCGGCACGTCTCTGTCGGGAACACGGCATGCTGCTGATTTTTGACGAGATTGCCACAGGCTTCGGACGTACGGGGAAATTGTTTGCATGGGAACATGCGCAGGTGGAACCGGACATCATGTGCATCGGCAAGGCACTGACAGGAGGGTATATGACCTTCTCGGCAGTGCTGGCTTCGGCAAAGGTGGCCGACTGTATTTCTTCCAAGGAGCCGCGTGCGTTCATGCACGGTCCTACGTTTATGGGCAACCCGCTGGCTTGTGCCGTGGCACTGGCTTCCGTGCGTCTGTTGTTGTCGTCAGGCTGGCAGGAGAAGGTACGCCGTATCGAAGCACAGCTGAAAGAGGAACTGGCACCGGCGGCTTTGTTGCCGCAGGTGTCCGATGTCAGGGTACTGGGTGCCATTGGAGTGATTGAAACCAAGAAGCCGGTTGACATGGGCTGGATGCAGCGCCGGTTTGTGGAAGAAGGTATCTGGGTACGTCCGTTCGGACGGCTGGCCTATATCATGCCGCCTTTCATTATCCGTCCGGAAGAACTGACGAAACTGACGAGTGGTTTGTGTAAGATTGTCGGTGAAATGCCGGAATAAAAACAAAGGAGGTGAATTATGGAAAATGAAATACAACCCGGACTGGACGGAGATTTTCAGCAGGAACTGGACAAGCTGGAGGCGTGTGGCAACCTGCGTGTGTTGCCGGAAACCTGCAGCGACGGGAAATGGATTGAGGCCGGTGGACGGAGGATGCTGAACCTGTCGTCGAACGATTATCTGGGACTGGCTTCGGACAAGGCGTTGCGTGAGGAATTTCTGCGGACGGTGAAGGAGAGGGATTTGTGCTTTTCTTCCTCGTCCTCACGGTTGCTGACGGGCAACTTCCCGGCCTATCGGGAACTGGAATCGCTGTTAGCTTCGTTGTTTGGAGCGGAGAGTGCACTGGTGTTCAGCAGCGGGTATCACATGAATACGGGGATTCTTCCGGCGGTGACCGATGCGAACACACTGATTTTAGCCGACAAATTAGTGCATGCGAGTCTGATTGACGGCATCCGCTTGTCGGCGGCCAAGTGCATCCGTTACCGTCATCAGGACTATGCGCAGTTGGAGAATCTGCTGGCCAAGCATCACGGCGAGTATCACCGGATTATTGTAGTGACTGAAAGCGTGTTCAGTATGGACGGTGACGTAGCTTCGCTCGACCGGCTGGTGGAACTGAAGCGCCGTTATGCCAACGTGATGCTGTATGTGGATGAGGCGCACGGCATTGCCGTACGGGGCCAGCGAGGACTGGGGGTAGCCGAGGAACAAGGTTGCCTGAAGGACATCGATTTTTTGTGCGGTACCTTCGGCAAGGCGATGGCTTCCGTGGGAGCGTATGTGGTGTGCCGGAAGGTGATACGTGATTACCTGGTGAACCGGATGCGCACGTTGATTTTCACTACGGCCTTGCCGCCTATCAATGTGGCATGGACGCGCTTTGTCTTGTCGCACCTGGAAGATATGCAGGCACGGCGGGAGCATTTGGCCAAAATCTCAGCAAGCCTGCGGACGGCTATCCGTGAGAGTGGGGTGGAATGTCCGTCGGAAAGTCACATTATACCTCTGGTAGTGGGAGCCAACGAGAAGGCCATCTGGAAGGCCTTGCAGATGCAGGAACATGGCTTTTATGTGTTGCCGGTGCGTCCGCCTACTGTACTCGAGGGAACGGCGCGGTTGCGTTTCTCGCTGACTTCGCTGATTGAAGAAGAGGAAATGGCACGGTTGTGTCATGAAATGAAAGCATGAAAACAGAAAGAAATTAAGATATGAAACAACGGTTTATCAAGAAGGAAGGAAATTCTACATTGCTGCTCTTCTTTGCCGGATGGGGCTCGGACGAAAATCTGTTTGCCGGACCGGTGCAGGAGGGATGTGACTGCCTGTTGTGTTTCGACTATAAGGATTTGGATTTTGACTACAGTCTGCTGGGGGGGTACAAGGAGATACGGGTCATGGCCTGGTCCATGGGGGTATGGGTAGCCTGCCAGACATTGGCCGGGAAAGAATATCCTTATGGGATGAGGCTGGCAGTGAACGGTACGCCTTTCCCTATTCACGATACAAAAGGTATTCCTGAAACTATCTTTCAGGGAACGCTGGAAAACTTTTCGGAACCGGTGCTGATTCGTTTCCGTCGGCGGATTTGCGGGTCGGCCGCACAGGTGAAGACATTCCTGTCACATCACCCTTATCGGGAGGTAGACGATTTGCACCAGGAGCTGGCGGCTTTGTGGACGGTAGTAAAGAATCGTCCGGCTGTGGAGTGGACTTGGGACAAGGCGGTTGTCGGGACGAACGACAAGATTTTTCCGCCTCAGAACCAGCGCGAAGCCTGGCAGGGAGTGGCCGTGGAAGAAGTGGATGCGGAACACTATGACGAGGAGTTGTTCCGTGAGTTGCTGAACGGAGAAAGTCGCTTATGGACAAGGCCCTGATTAGTCGGCGCTTTGCCAAGGCCGTGGGGACTTACCTGGATAAGGCCGATGTGCAGCGTTACGTGGCATCCCGGATGGCAGAACTGACCGGTCGCTATATCCCTTCGGACATACAGGAACGGGTGCTGGAAATAGGCTGCGGCACGGGCATGTTCACGCGGATGTACTTGCAGCAGGCAGCACCGGAAGAGATGTGGCTGAACGACCTTTGTCCGGAAGTGGAACCTTACCTGGCAGATGTGCTGGGTGAAAAGGTGCATTTCATGGCGAAGGATGCGGAGACATTGGCTTTTCCGGAAGGACAGGACCTGATTGTATCGTGCTCGGCGGTGCAGTGGTTTGAAGACCTGCCACGTTTCTTTTCAAGATGCCGGAAGTTGCTGTACGAAGGGGGATACCTGGCTTTCAGTACCTTTGGTCCTCACAATACGGAGGAAGTGGCGACACTGACCGCGACGGGATTGTCATATCCGTCGCTGGAGGAATTGAAAGAGATGCTGGCAGCACGCTATGAGGTAGTATATGCCTACGAGGAACAGTTGCGCCTGTCATTTTCTTCCCCCTTGGACGTGTTGAAGCATTTGAAGGAGACCGGAGTGACGGGTACGGCTGCACAGCCATGGACACGCGGCAGGTTGCAGGAATTCTGCCGGAATTATACGAGACAATTTTCGGATGAACGGGGAAAGGTGTACCTGACCTTTCATCCTATTTATATGATATGTAGAAAATAAAAACGTTACGAGTATGAAAAAGAATGTATATTTTGTCAGCGGTATCGATACCAATATCGGAAAGAGTTATGCCACGGCTTACCTGGCTAAGACCTGGAATGAGCGGGGCATCCGTACTATTACGGAGAAACTGATTCAGACGGGGAATACAGACATGTCGGAAGACATCGAGCTGCACCGCCGGATTATGGGTACCGGCTTGCTGTCGGAAGATAAGGAACGATTGACTATGCCGGAGATTTTTTCTTATCCCTGTTCTCCGCACTTGGCAGCGGAGATAGACAAGCGTCCGATTGATTTCGATAAGATTGAACGTGCGACTCAAACACTGAGTGAACGCTATGACGTGGTGTTGCTGGAAGGGGCCGGAGGACTAATGGTTCCGTTGACCCGTGAACTGCTGACCATCGACTATGTGGCACAGAAGCAGTATCCGCTGGTGTTCGTCACTTCTGGTCGCCTGGGAAGTATCAATCACACCTTGCTGAGTCTGGAAGCGATGACGCGTCGGGGCATCCGTCTGCATACGCTGGCCTACAACCTTTTCCCGGAAGAAGATGATGAGATTATCCGTCGCGATACGGAGGAATACATGCGCGACCTGTTGAAACGGGAATATCCGGAAGCAGAGTTTGTGGTGGTTCCGTTTTTGGGTACTAAATAAATGTGCCGGTGAAACAAGGATATTATCACGTGATGGCCATTGCTGTGGTCGTGGTGTGGGGACTGACCTACATCTCGACCAAGGTACTGATTCAGCAGGGGCTGCATCCGCATGAGATTTTCTTCTACCGTTTCCTGGTTGCCTATGCGGGTATCTGGCTGATTGCTCCCCGTCGGCTACTGGCCAACAGCTGGAAGGAAGAAGGCTTGTTGGCTTTGGCTGGTTTCTTTGGCGGCTCGCTTTATTTTTATACGGAGAATACGGCTTTGGGACTGACGCAGGCCTCGAATGTGGCGTTTCTGCTGTGTACGGCCCCGTTGCTTACGGCGTTTCTCTCAGCGGCATTTTATAGGGAAGACCGTTTGACCAGACGGTTACTGATGGGCTCTATGCTGGCCCTTTGTGGGGTGGGACTGATTGTGTTCGGTGGAAAGGAAGGCTTGAAAGTCTCTCCTGCAGGCGATTTGCTGACGTTATGTGCTGCCTTCTCGTGGGCTTGCTATAGTTTGGTCATTCGTCGCTTGTCCGGACATTATCCGGTGTCGTTTATCACCCGGAAAGTGTTCTTTTATGGGGTACTTACCATTCTGCCGTTGTTTGCCGTATTTCCTTTCCGGCAGAATACGGCCATCTTGTGCCGGCCTGAAGTGTGGTCGAACCTGTTGTTTCTGGCTCTGATAGCTTCGTTGGTTTGTTTTGTGGCCTGGAACGTGGCACTAAAGAAAATAGGTGTGCTGCATACTTCCAATTATATTTACCTGAGCCCGCTGGTCACCTTGGGAGCTTCCATGCTGATTTTGGGAGAAGGACTGACCTTATGTTCGGCAGTGGGTGCAGTCTGCATTCTGTGTGGCGTGTACTGGGTGGAAAAAAGGAAATGAAGCATACAGATGCTGGGAGAAGTTTAGGGAAATCCCTACCTCGAAATAGGGATTTCCTGCTTGATAGGGAAAAATATCTTCCTAATTTTGTATCAGAATAAAAAGGTAGAACCGTTAAATGATATAATTATGATGAAGGTGAAAGTATTTGCTTCGTTGATGTTGGCTGGCTTGCCATTCGTCTTGGCAGCCCAGAGTAACGACGACCTTTACTTCGTTCCCAAGAAAAAAGCGGGAACGAAGAAGGAGACCGTAGCGGCCCCGAAGCAGAATAGTCAGGGGACAACGGTGTATTCCACATCGGCTACTTCCACGCCGGTAGTAGTGAAGGATGTGGCTGGAAATACGCGTGATGTAGACGAATACAACCGTCGGTACACATCGCGTGAGAACACGTTCTCTATGCAGAACGATACGCTTTACATTCAGGAAAAACCGTATAGCGAACGGGGAGAGTGGGTGAACGGATTTGAAGGTACGCAGGATGATTACGAATATGCCATGCGTATTGTCCGTTTCCGTAGTCCGCGCTATGCCATTCCGGTAAGCAGTCCGCTGTACTGGGATGTAGTGTATGGAGCTTTCCCGTCATGGGACTGGAACGTATACGATGACGGACTTTATGCTTACGTATTCCCGACTTACAGCAATCCGCTGTGGTGGGATTGGAGATGGAACTGGAGCATTGCCGGACCAAGATTCAGCTTTGGTTGGGGATGGTCTTCTCCATGGTATTACAGTAGCTGGTACTCTCCATACTGGTATGGTGGTTACTGGGGTGGCTATTGGGGAGGCTACTGGGCTGGTTACTGGGGACCGGGATGGCATCATCATCACCCGTACTATCCGTCGTATGGATGGGGAGGAGGATGGCATCGTGGATATACAGACTATCGTCCGTCACGTTATCAGAATTATACGACCTCTCGTCGGCAGAACATGGTTCAATCAGGAACAATCAGTTCCCGTCGTTCAGGGGATACTTTCTCTACCCGTTCAGCAGGAAGAGTGGTTCGGCCTAATGAAGTTCGTTCGGTCAGCTCTTCAGTACGTCCCGGAGTTGGAGGTGGATCATCAGTCAGACGTGAGGGAATCTCTACAGGTAGCGTAACTCGTTCTGAACGCAATACCGGATTGTATACACGTCCAAGTACGACTATTAATCGTTCTGGTTCTTCTTCTTATACACGTCCGAGCAGTACACGTCGCAGCGTGAATTATAATTACAATGATAATAACAGTCGAGTAAATCGTAGTGTACGTTCTGATTTCGGTTCGTCTAGTCGCAGTGGTAGTTTCTCTTCTGGTGGAAGCAGTACACGTGGCTCTATGGGCGGCGGAATGCGCTCTGGAGGCGGAGGTGGCAGCTCACGTAGACGATAAGAAAAATGAAGATGTACTTATAACTTTTGGATAATATGAAGACCAGAATAATCGCATTAGCTGTTACGGCTGCTTGTACTTCAGCAGCTGTAGCACAGAGCCAATACGAAGCTCTCCAGTTTATGGGAAATGAATTGAATGGAACTGCTCGTTTTGTGGGTATGGGTGGTGCCATGAGTTCTTTAGGAGCAGACTTGTCAACGATGTCAACGAATCCTGCGGGAATCGGAATGTATCGCAGTCATGATGTGGCAGTAAGTTTTGGATTTAATAATACACGTACTAATGCAGATTTTGCAGGAAGTACAACAAAAGAGAATCGCACCCGTGCTTCATTCGACCAAATAGGATTTGTGTGGAGCACCAAGATTGGAAATAAGACGGATTTGCGTTATCTGAATTTCGGATTTAATTACCACAAGCGTGCTAATTTTAACCGTCAGTTTTATGCTAAAGGAGCTTTAAATGGAGCTTCCATGACATATCAGATGGCTAATATGATAGGAAATGCAGGATATGCGACTGCCAATGATTTTAATGGATTGCTTGATGCAGGCTCTGATGTAGACAACCGTAATCCGTATACACATGCTGATTTTTATAGTACTCCTTATTTAGCCATGATAGGAGCTCGCACCGGTTTGGTGGATGCAAATTGGGATAAAGATGGAAATATTACTCAAATCTTTGGCTGGAATGGAGAAACAGGTGAATATTATAGCCGGGAAGAAGGAGGTATTAATCAGTATGATTTTAACTTGTCATTTAATATACGTGACCGTTTCTACTTTGGCTTGACATTGGGCTTGTATGATTTGAACTATAATTTGTATTCATCGTATGGTGAAACAATGAATAGAAATATGCAGGATGGAAGTGTGACTTATCATGACAAAGGTGATTTTACACTGAATAACTGGTATAAAGCGGAAGGTACAGGAGTTGATCTGAAACTGGGAACGATTATTCGTCCGTTTGAATATTCACCGTTCCGGTTTGGCTTGGCCATTCATACTCCGATATGGTATACATTAACCGATCGTTACACTGCTGCCATGACTTCTAATATTGCATTGGATGGAAAGAACCCTGTTTCTTATTCAGAAAATTTATCAGACTATTTTTATCCTGATATGAATTATGTATGGGATTACAGTATGGTTACTCCGTGGCGTTTTAATGTAAGTGCAGGAACGATTGTAGGTGGAATTATGGCCTTAGATGCAGAATATGAATTTGAGAAGTATTCGTCTGCTAAGTTGAAAGATAGAGAAGGGTATGATTTAAGCGCCACTTCTTCTATTAGCGAGACTTTAAAGGGGGTACATACTTTCCGTGCCGGTATGGAAACAAAGTTGACAGATGCATTCAGTCTTCGGGTAGGATATAACTATCAGTCTTCTCCTATTGTGGAAGATGCATTTAGAAACATTGAAGTGACTGACAATACGCGTACGGTGGCTTCCTATATGAATCCGAAATCTCGTCAGGCTGTAGCCTTTGGTTTAGGATATAGAGGACGGCTTTTTTATGCTGATGTAGCTTATAAATATGATTTCTACAAATCTGACTTTTATATGTTTGATGATGTAGCACTGCAAGCTACCAAAGTAACCAACGAACGTCATCAGTTATTGTTTACGCTGGGCGTTCACTTCTAGAAGTTCATTGTGTTTGTTTTATTTAATATGGGAGTTGCTTTTATTCACTGGGGTAGCTCCCTTTTTTATTCCTTCTTTTCACGGTATTCTTTCTTCTTCCAGAAATTGAATCCCATGTAGATGCGTAGGCTTCCGAAAGAGTTGGTCATAGAGAAAGTGGGTTTCCGGTAGTCGTATGTGTGAAGCACGAGAGAGGCTCCTACATAGTATTTGCTGTTGTTCCAAGTGATGCCTGCACGCGTAATCAGGTCGAAATTGATGTCTTTTATCCATTGCGCCCAGTCAGTTCCGCTTTGGGTGGGCTGGTCGTTGATACGTGCCTTTTTATAGGCTATGGCCGGAAGAAGGGAGATGTTCAGCAGACAGTTTCTGGCAAACACCCAGTTGTAACCGTAGCCCACGCTGAGGTTATAGTCAGTGTAGCGCAGACTGTGAAATTTCAAGGAGGGACTGAGCTGTTGTTGCATTTCTTCGGGCAGTTGCGTATGGTCGAATGAAATGTTATGCTGGGAATAGGAGAATCCGGCCAGCAGGGAGCCGCAGCTTTTCCGCTGGTTGGTCGACTGGCTGTAGGCCGCAGGATAGGAAAAGCGCTTGTGGTTGAAAATCCAGTAGGCATTCAGTCCTTTGATGTTGCTTTGAAAACCGTTGAACTGTGTGTTCGTGTAGCTCTGACTCAGATTGAACTTTTCATAGGAAGACAGCTTGAAATCGCTGCCCGTTTTCCTGTAATACAAGTCTACGCCAAATTTGGCACTGTATAAGTTGAATACAATTTCTTTTCGGGGAGCTTTTTCCTTGCCTTTTCCAATAAGGTCCTTGATGTCGAAAGATAGTCCCAGGAAAATCCATCTCCATCCAAAATAAACTCCCAGCTTGGTGTTGATGTTCGGGGCAAAGTTCAGACTTTGTCCGTCGTTACTTCCCAATCGGTAATGTTCATACCAGGAGCTTTGTTCCAGCATGAAGGCCAGGTTGTATTTGTTGGGAGAAATATAGGTGGTATCTATGGTGTTTAGTTTGGCACCGGCTTTCTTGATTTCTTCTCCAGTAAATTTAATGGAACGGACAATGCCGTCGGTCAGACTGCTTAATGACAGTCGGGGAGAAGCCACAGGATCCGGTTCGTTGATTGACACGCTGTCTTTCTTCTCTACCTGCCCCATGGTATGCGTCGGATAGAGAAGGAGTATAGACAGTATGGTCAACAAGGAGAGTGGTTTCACCCCAAATAATAATGTATTGGTTAAAGTTTGTTCAGAATTCGGTCCATTACCCAGTTGGTAGGAGTGGCACTGACACCGTCGCAGGTGCAGACTGCCTTTCCTTGCAGATGCTCTACTACCGCTTTAATCAAAGGGAGCTGTACATGAGGAGGGTTAGGAGGCAGGATTTCTTCACGTCCGCGTTCCGTATGCAGGGCTATCGGGTCGTAGGTGAAGACGGAGAAGCAAATCATGCCTTTGTCTCCGATAATCTCAATACGGTCTTCCTTGGCGGAGTCGTGGGCTACGAAGCACCAGGAACCTGAGCCGGGCAGACCGGAGTCGAACTTGAAGCAGGCACTGATTGTATCTTCAGCTTCATACAGTCCGCCACGGTTGGATTTGTAGCCTTCTGCTTCGAGAATGCATCCGAACATGTCCTGCAATAAATCAAGCTGATGGGGAGCAAGGTCGTAGAAATAACCTCCACCTGCAATATCAGGTTGCACGCGCCATGGCAAATTCTTGCTGTTGTAGTCGAGTGCGCGCGGGGGCTGTGCAAAACGAATCTGCACGTTGATGACGTTACCGATTTCACCTTCTTCTACCAGCTGGCGGACTTTCTGGAAGTAGGGCAGGTAACGGCGGTAATAAGCTACGAAGCAAGGCACTCCGGTCTCTTTCGAGATACGGTTGATACGTGCACAGTCTTCATAGCTGGCAGCCATCGGCTTCTCGATGTACACCGGTTTGCCGGCTTTCATCGCCATGATGGCAAATGTGGCATGCGAAGAAGGAGGAGTAGCGATGTAAATGGCATTCACATCTTCGTCTCCAATCAACTCTTGTGCGTCGGTGTACCATCGGGGTATCTGATGGCGTATGGCGTAGGATTTGGCTTTTTCTTCGTCGCGGCTCATGACGGCAACCACCCGTGAGCCTTCTATCATGTTAAAAGCGGGTCCGCTTTTCTTTTCGGTGACTTCACCGCATCCGATGAATCCCCAGTTTACTTTATCTAGTTTGATCATAGATGAGTGGTTTTAGTGAAAGTATTTCTTATATAGTTTCTGATAGTCTTTGCTTTTCATGTACTCGTCGAGCCATTGGTTCAGGCTGTCGAGCAGGATGGGAGAGTGCTTGGCTACTCCCCATGCATAAAATTGGGTGAAACTGATGTCGGTATCAATATCCAGGTTGGGATATAGGTGCATGTTTGCCTTGGCAATGTTTTCGTCGCACACGGCATAGTCAATGTCTCCTCCAGAAACCATAGCCATAAGTTGTTCAGGACCGTATTGTTCTATCTCTTGGATATAGATGGTGTCGGCTATCTCGCTGATGAGGTTGTGCAGACGTAGCAGGGCAGGAGAGCCTTTGACTACGTGTAAGGTTTTATGTCTTAATTCCAGCTGGTTGTGTATGTACAGACTGTCTTTCCCTTCTTCCAGTTTGCGCTGTACCAGTACTTGTTTGCTGAGCAGCAGAGTGTGACTGAAGAGAAGGGAGTCTTTGGAGCGGGTAGTCACGGTCGTTTCCGTAGCAATCAGGTCGTATTTCCCTTTGTTGAGGCCTTTCAACCGTTCCTCAAAGCTCATTTCCGGAGTGACTTCCAGTCGCAGGTTCTTGGCCTGTGCAAAGGCATTCAGCAGTTCGTAGTCAAAGCCCGACAGGCTGTCCTTGTCGGCATGATAGCTGATGGTGTTATATTCCGTTACCGCACGGAGGATACCTGACTCGATAATTTCCGGATAGTCGCGCGGTGTGAACTTCGGTTCTTCTTCATGGTGTGAACAGAGCCGGAGTATGGCGACAAGAATAATCAATCCGCCTGCCAGGTATAGAATTTGGTTTCTCTTCATAGGCAGAGAATTAATCAAAGAAATTCCATGAGAGTCCTACTTTCAGGATACGCGGGTTGAGCGGATAGTGCGGAGCCAGGAAGTAGCTCTTTTCTCCCGTGCGCTGCAGCAGGTTATACATCTGCACGAAGATACGCGTACGCTTCAGGTGCAGGTTGATGTATCCGTTGATGAGCGGGTATCCGCCAAGTTTGTAGCGTGTGTCCGGATTTTGCAGGTAGAACTGTCCGATAGCCGGAGCATAGTCGGGTGCGTAATATTGTGTGAAGTACCGCATGTCGGCTCCCATTTCAATGTTCAACACCTTCTTGGCAAGTCCGAACCGGATGTACAGGTCGTGATAGAGCACAAGTTCCGGCAAGGGAAGCACGGTTTCGTTACTGGTCTTCTGGTAGGTGATTTCATTGTCTAAATGAAGGATGCCCAACTTGAAATCCTGACGCAGGCTGGCACTGAACACTTGGATGTTTCCGGAGTGCTGGCGTACGGCCATATCGTTCTTGTAGCTGACTACATCGTTGGCATTGGTATATTTCACTGAAGCATTGTCCAGATACGTATAGTTGGTGATATTTTCTACTCCTGCCTTCAACTGTGTCCGCCAGCGGTCGATGCTCAGCTTTCCTTCAATGCGTGTACGCATGATTTTGCTCAGGTCATTGTCCCACCAGTAATGTTTGGAATGGAAGTGACGGTAGTAGAACGTAGGATTCAGGTTCTTGATATAGGCATTGGCTTCCAGACGCACGGTGTCGTTGAACAGGCGGAAGTTCAAGTCACCTTGTCCTTCTACGCTGAACTGTCCGGCATCTTCTCCAATCATGGCTATTTCACCCAAAACATTGTAGTGTAGTGTCTTTCCCTGTGACTTGATAAGCTGACCTCCGATAGACAATATATTCTCCTTGTGAGTTGTCGGAATGCGTCGTCCGGGTGTGCCGGTAATGGTATCTGTCAGCGTAAAGTTACGATGCTCAAAACTGGCAAAGACGGTTAGTCCGGCTTTGGCCCATTTGTTGAATCCTTCCCGCAGGGCAATGCCGACGGTGTTCTTAATAGAGAAATTCTTGGTGATGTCCAGTGAATCCTTTCCCAGGTAGTTATGTTCAAAGTATTCTTCATTCTGATCAACGTCATAAGACACGTATTTTCTGCGGTTGATGTCTACGTTGACGGTATGAATGAAGCTGGTCACCGGAACGAATACCTCTTTGGTAATCGTATCGTTCTCAGTCGTTTCATCGCGATAGAATCCCAGGTTATACCGGTGAGTCAGAAAGGCATGGTATCCGGTATTGTTGTTCCAGATATTCGACAAGTTGGTTGGGATAGAATACGTTTCGTAGGTCCGGTTTCCTTCGGCCATCTCCAGCGGGTTGGTGATGTAGCGGTCGTCCGTGATACCTCCATTTTCGGCCACCTTCAGGTTTTCATTGATAAAGCTGAAGTGCATGTCGTACTGGTCGCCGTGATAGTAGGCAAAGAGATTACCGTTGAACAGCGCCGTTGACTGGCTGTCGTATTTTCCTCGTCCGTAGGTGTAGTCAATGTCGAATCCGAAGCCTAAACGCTTGTTCACATTCACGGCAAAGTAAGCCTTGAAACGTTCCTCTCCGTAACGTCCGTCTCCCTGCTTGAAGTAGGTCAGGTTGGTGAACGGTGACTTGGTATTGGTATATACCACGTCACTGGGTTTCCGTACGGTGAAGTCGTATGGGTCAGTAAAGAAAAACTGGCTGCTTTCTTTCCGTTCAAAGAACACGTGTGAGATACGCGGTGCTCCCAAGTTACCCAAGTAAGTATAATGTCCCGTAGGTCCTCCCGTATCATTGGAGTTCTGGAAACCATGTTGCAGGGTGTCGACCGGAACGGGGGTCATTTCTCCAAATCGTGTGTCGATTTTCCAGGCATTCAGTCCCACCGGTACGGTGCTGGCATCAATCACTGCGGTTGTATCTATCGGATTACCGTTTCGGTCATATCTGTTGCCGTCCATTCCGGTGGCCGACATTCCTTGTCCGTATTGGGAGATGGTGTTCTGTGCCGAAAGGGCCGTACACACCAGTATGAATAGGGTTGTAAAAAATAGCTTCTTCATAATGGGGCAAAGATACAATAAAAATGCGAAAACGGGAGATTGTGGCTTTCAAAAAGTAGCATTGGAGGTGTCAGAAGTGAAACTCCGGAAAAAGAAGCAGGCTGCCAACTGCATTCCTTTCTGTAAATGCACTGGCAGCCTGCAAGATAGAAGTATGCTTCCGGTAAGGAATCAGACTTCCTTGATGATGTCCATACCGATGCGTATGGCTTCTTCGTTCATCGGAATCAGGTGATGATGACGCTCGGGCAAAGTTTTGCGCAGGGCTTTCACCACACTTTCGATTGATACGATGGGGCGGATTTTCAATAATCCTCCCAATACAATCATGTTGAAGGTCTTGGCCATCTTCCGTTCGTTGGCTTCATCCATGGCATCAATGCGATATACATGGATGTCCTTGCGGGTAGGAGGGTTGATGATGCCGTATCCGTCGTAAATCAATACACCGCCCGGTTTTACCTTGCTTTCAAACTTGGCAAGCGAAGGCTGGTTCAGGATGATGGCTGTGTCATACTTGCTGAGAATCGGGGATGAGATACGCTCGTCGCTCACAATGACAGTGACGTTGGCCGTACCTCCGCGCTGTTCCGGACCGTAGGCTGGCATCCAAGTCACCTCCTTGTTTTCCATCAGGCCGGAATATGCCAGGATTTTTCCCATGGAAAGAACTCCCTGACCTCCAAATCCTGCTATGATAATTTCCTCTTTCATATAATGTGCAAATAATTATTTATTTTCGGTAGTATCTTTCAGGTCGCCCAGCGGGTAGAAAGGGAACATGTGTTCTTCCATCCATTTGTTGGCGGCTTCGGGTGTCATTTTCCATCCGGAGTTGCAGGTAGATACGATTTCTACCAGACTGGAGCCTTTTTTCTGCATGGAACATTCGAATGCCTTGCGGATGGCTTTCTTGGCCTTGCGGATGGCAGCCACTGACTGTACTGACTGGCGGGTTACGTAAGCAGTACCTTCCAGTGTAGCGGCAATTTCGGTCATCTTCAGCGGGTAACCATGGATTTCCGGAACACGTCCGTACGGGCAGGTAGAAGTCTTCATGCCTACCAGTGTGGTCGGAGCCATCTGTCCGCCGGTCATACCGTAAATGGCATTGTTGATGAAAATGATGGTGATGTTTTCTCCGCGGTTCAAGGCGTGAATGGTTTCGGCTGTACCGATGCAGGCCAGGTCACCGTCACCCTGATAGGTAAATACCAGGCGGTCGGGCCATAAGCGCTTGATGGCAGTAGCCAGGGCAGGTGCACGTCCGTGTGCGGCTTCCTGACAGTCTATATCCAGGTAATTATACATGAACACGGCACAACCTACCGGACTTACTCCGACGGTTTTTTCAGCCATGCCCATTTCGTCGATGACTTCGGCAATCAGTTTGTGAACTACTCCGTGGCTGCATCCCGGGCAGTAGTGCATTGGGTTATCGTTCAGCAGTCGAGGCTTCTGATAAACCAGATTTTCAGGTTTGATTATATCTTCTTTTGTCATAATTAGTTCTCCTGTAGTTATCGTAGAAAGAAACGGAACACAAACTCCATCATCTTCAGGAAAAGGGAAGCGCCGCATACATAGAAGAATACGGTCTTGTCTTCGCCCAGTGCGAAGTAGAGTATGAAGGAAATCAATGCTCCAATCATAAACAGCACGTTCAAGACGGCTCTTATTCTATCGGTATCCATAGCTTATTTCTGAATCAGTTTTTCCTTGATGGCTTCGATTACTTCATCCGGGTCGGGGACGATACCTCCCAGACGTCCGAAATGTGCTACGGGTACCTTACATTCTACGGCCAGACGGACATCTTCAATCATCTGTCCGCTGTTCAGTTCCACGGTCAGGATACCTTTCACCTGTTTAGCTCTTTCTTTCAGGGCCTTGCTCGGGAACGGCCATAATGTAATCGGACGGAACAGACCTACCTTGATACCTTCTTCGCGTGCATGCTCCATGGCCTTCTGTGCGATACGTGCACAAGAACCGAAAGCTACAATCAGGTATTCAGCATCTTCTGTGTCAAGTTCCTCGTAGCGTGTTTCTTTTTCTTCGATTTCTGCATATTTAGCCTGCAAGTGCAAGTTGCGCTGCTCCATGATGGCCGGATCCAGCTCCAGTGAGGTGATGATATTGGGCTTACGTCCCTTGCAACCGGTTGTAGCCCAAGGGCATTGTGCCAGAATCTCTTCTTCCGTACGTCTGGGGCGATATTCCGGAAGCACTACCTTTTCCATCATCTGACCGATTACACCGTCGGCCAGAATCATAGCTGGATTGCGGTATTTGAAAGCCAGGTCGAAAGCCAGCCCTACAAAGTCAGCCATTTCCTGTACGGAAGCCGGAGCCAGTGCAATCAGGTGGTAGTCGCCGTGACCGCCTCCCTTGGTAGTCTGGAAATAGTCGGCCTGACTGGGCTGAATAGTACCCAGACCCGGACCTCCTCGCATCACGTTGACCACCAGACAAGGAAGTTCCGCACCTGCGATGTAGGAGATACCTTCCTGCTTCAAGCTGACGCCCGGACTGGAGGATGAAGTCATGACCATTTTTCCACTGCCGGCGCCTCCGTATACCATATTAATTGCTGCCACTTCACTTTCAGCCTGAAGGACTACCATTCCGGTAGTTTCCCACGGCTTCTGCTCGGCAAGCGTTTCCAATACTTCAGATTGGGGGGTGATAGGGTAACCGAAGTAACCGTCCACGCCGATACGGATGGCGGCATGGGCTATGGCCTCGTTACCTTTCATAAGAACAACTTCTTCTGCCATAATTTTTTGATTTTGCTTGTTGGGCATTTTTATTCTTCACTTTTCGCTCTGTACACGGTCAGACAACCGTCCGGGCACACAATGGCGCACGAAGAGCATCCGTTACAGGTATCTTCCACTACCTGCTGTACGTAATTATATCCTTTTTGATTTACTTTCGGGGTGAGTGACAACACATGCAGCGGGCATGCTACCACACATAAGTTGCATCCCTTGCAGCGTTCGGTATTTACGATAACCACACCTTTCATCTTAGCCATAGTATATATCTCTTATTGATTAAACATATCTTTATTATAAAAGTTAAGTATATCCATCACCATCTTCCGGGCATCGGCTGCCGGACTTTCCGGGTCCAGGGTAATTGCTTCCTGGTAATTGTTGAGCGCTCCCTGCCAGTCACCTTTTTTCCGGTAGGCATTTCCCAAAAGATAATATGCTTCCGCTGTAGGCGAGGAAGCCGTTTGCAACCAATCATTCAGGCGAGATATAGCGGTGTCTACATGTCCTTCATTTATCAGTTGTCTGATGTGATTCAGTTGTTCATTCATGGTCTTTTATGTCATATTGTAACCTTACAAAGATAGTCTTTAATTTGGTACGAGAGTCATTTTTACGGAATAAATAGTAAAAAATACCGATTTTTTTTGTTGGTGCAATTGTACAATTTACTGATTATTAAAGTGTTTTGTGATAGTCTATTTTGTTTCAACTGAAAAAGATGTATATACAACTAAATGATGTTTTTGAAAAGGGGGATTGTGTGTGAATGATAATTTAATGCTTATCAAAAATTTATTGAAATGAAGGAATCTATTTGATTATGTTATTATTTCTTATAACTTTGTAGCAATTTATTCATGAAACAAACAACTAAATAATTAACTTATCAGATAGAATTATGAACAAGATTCTTCAGAAGGAACATTTTTCCGAAAAGGTCTTCAAACTGGTGATTGAGGCTCCTTTGATTGCAAAGTCGCGTAAGGCGGGACATTTTGTCATTGTCCGTGTAGGCGAGAAGGGGGAACGCATGCCTTTGACTATTGCAGCAGCCGATCCGGTGAAGGGAACCATTACTTTGGTGGTGCAGGAGGTAGGACTTTCGTCTACCCGTCTGTGCGAACTGAATGTGGGTGATTACATTACAGATGTGGTAGGTCCGCTGGGAAAGGCTACTCACATTGAAAACTTCGGAACGGTGGTTTGTGCCGGAGGTGGTGTAGGTGTAGCCCCGATGTTGCCTATCGTGCAGGCATTGAAGGCTGCGGGAAACCGGGTTATTACCGTACTGGCCGGACGTACCAAGGAGCTGATTATTCTTGAAAAGGAAATGCGTGAGAGCTCGGACGAAGTGATTATCATGACAGACGACGGTTCTTACGGACAGAAAGGTCTGGTTACGGAAGGAGTAGAAGCAGTCATCAAGCGTGAAAAGGTAGACAAGTGTTTTGCCATTGGTCCGGCCATTATGATGAAGTTTGTCTGCCTGCTGACGAAGAAATACGATATTCCGACTGATGTGTCGCTGAACACCATCATGGTGGATGGAACGGGCATGTGTGGTGCCTGCCGTATCACCGTGGGCGGAAAGACGAAGTTCGTATGTGTGGATGGTCCGGAATTCGACGGTCATCAGGTGGACTTCGACGAGATGTTGAAACGTATGGGTGCTTTCAAGGATATTGAGCGTGAAGAAATTCATAAACTGGATGCTAAACCTGCAACTTGTGAAGCTGAACAGGCTGCTTCCGGACGAAACGCTGAGTGGCGTGAAGCGTTGCGCAAGAGCATGAAACCGAAAGAACGTACGGCTATTCCGCGCGTAAAGATGAACGAACTGGATCCGGAATACCGTTCACACAGTCGCAAGGAAGAAGTGAACCTGGGATTGAGTGAGGAGCAGGCACTGACAGAAGCCAAGCGTTGTCTGGACTGTGCCAATCCTTCTTGTATGGAAGGATGTCCGGTAGGTATTGATATTCCGGGCTTTGTCAAGAACATCGAACGCGGAGAATTCCTAGAAGCAGCGCGTACGCTGAAGAAGACCAGTGCGCTTCCGGCTGTGTGCGGACGTGTCTGCCCGCAGGAAAAGCAGTGCGAATCGAAATGTATTCACCTGAAGATGGGTCACGAAGCGGTGGCTATCGGTTATCTGGAACGTTTTGCAGCTGACTATGAACGTGAAAGCGGACAGATTTCAGTACCTGAAATTGCAGCCAAGAACGGTATCAAGATTGCAGTGGTGGGTTCAGGACCTGCCGGATTGTCGTTTGCAGGCGATATGGCTAAGATGGGTTACGACGTAACTGTGTTCGAGGCACTGCATGAAATTGGTGGTGTATTGAAATACGGTATTCCTGAATTCCGTCTGCCGAACAAGATTGTGGATGTGGAAATCGAAAACCTGTCTAAGATGGGTGTGACTTTCGTGAAGGACTGCATCGTAGGTAAGACCATCAGTGTGGAAGACCTCGAAAGCGAAGGCTTCAAGGGAATCTTTGTTGCTTCGGGTGCCGGACTGCCTAACTTCATGAACATTCCGGGTGAGAACTCCATTAACATTATGTCTTCGAATGAGTATCTGACACGTGTGAACCTGATGGATGCAGCCAGCGAAGATGCCGATACTCCGGTAACATTCGGTAAGCGAGTGGCTGTAATCGGTGGTGGAAATACGGCGATGGACTCTGTACGTACCGCACGTCGTCTGGGAGCAGAGAAAGCGATGATTATCTACCGTCGTTCGGAAGCAGAAATGCCGGCTCGTCTGGAAGAAGTGAAACATGCCAAGGAAGAAGGTGTGGAATTCCTGACACTGCACAATCCGATAGAATACATTGCTGATGAGAAGGGTCGTGTAAAACAGGTGGTACTGCAGAAAATGGAACTGGGTGAACCTGATGCTTCCGGTCGTCGTAGTCCGGTTGCCATTCCGGGAGCTACGGTAACTCTCGACATTGACATGGCCATTGTCAGTGTAGGTGTATCGCCTAACCCGATTGTGCCGAATTCTATTCCGGGATTGGAATTAGGACGCAAGGGAACTATTGCTGTCAACGATGACATGCAGTCGTCTATCCCGACCATCTATGCCGGTGGTGACATCGTGCGTGGAGGAGCCACTGTAATCTTGGCGATGGGTGACGGACGCCGTGCGGCTGCTGCCATGGACCGCCAGCTTCGTCAGGCATAAAAACAAGCTTGAAAATCAGACATAAAAAACGCTTTGACGTTTGCAACAGAACGTCGAAGCGTTTCATTTAAAACGCACTTGCGTTTTAGGTAAAACGTCAAAGCGTTTAAAACAAAACGTCCTTGTGTTTCGGTTGAAGCGCAAGGACGTTTTTCTATGTGATTACTGACGCAGCTGAGTGCGTGTAATTTCGCCTGTATACATGGTGTATGACTTGTTACTATCTGCTTTAATGTTAAGTGATTTCAAGTCTTCAGCCGTCATCTTCTGGTTCATAGACTTCTTACATTCAATAACTGCTGCCGGTTTAGAGCCTCCCTGTGCATAGAATGAAATCTTATATTCGCTGCACTGTTCCATCAGGGCACTAAGGGCGATGCGGTCTTGTGCAATCAGCAGGTAAGCTACGTTCTTGTTGAACAATTTACCAAAACCTCCCCAGTTTTCGGCCTTGATCTCTATTTCTTCATCGTTGGCAGTCAGGGTAATGCGTCCGTTCTGCAGCTGGCTGTTCCAGTTGTCCGAGAATTGTGCAACAGGCACTTCTTTCAGCTCGCCGGTCAGGGTTATGGCTGGAGTCAGAGGAATTGCCGGAACTACAGCCGGAGCCGTTTCGTTAGCCAGCACCTTTTGTCCCAGTGCATCGGTAGCCGACTGGAAGAGCTGGTCCTTCAGGTCGATAGTTTCACGACGGAACTTTCCACAGATAGGAGCCAGTTTGGTTTTCTTCTTATTCAGTGCCATGTCGTCAGTAATCCATTCTTCGGCAGTATATTTTTCTCCACCATCGCGGTTCTCGTCATACCAGTAGCGGATGCGGGTCATGGTCATGCGGCATACTCCATCGGTCACATTGATAAGATACTGGTAGTAGATGCGGGTACGGTCCAGTGAGAGGGCAGAAGAAGAGAATACGATGTATTCTTCGGCAGAGGCGGCAATGTCGCCTTCTTCTTCGTTGGTGTAGACTACGCGGCTTTGCAGTTTTCCGTCAGATTTGAAACGGTTGTTGGCCCAGTCCAGCATTTGTTTGTAGAGCTGCTCTTTCGAGAGCGAAGGAGCCTTGATTTCATGATTGAAGGTTACCTTTCCATCCTCCATTGTAATAGCTCCAGCCAGATATTTCGGGTTAGAGTTGTCTTTTTTATCCTTGGCCATTCCGAACAGCGGCAGGCAAGCCAATAAGATGAACAATAGTTTTTTCATGATTCGTATCAAAGTTTTTTATAGTATGAAATATTCTTTCTTAAAGATAGCATGTGTAAAGATAGGTATTTTTTTTAACTGCGGTGTAGGAATAGGATTTCTTATTATTTTTTTGTGAAACAATTATACATTTCAGTAAAAACAACAAAGCCCGTTTCCCTTTTCAGGAAAACAGGCTTTGTGCGTATTTCTATCAAATAGAACCTCTCCGAAGCAGGAGCGGGGGATTATCGAACGGGAATTTTGTCGATGCGTGCCTGATGGCGTCCGCCTTCAAAATCGGTAGTGAAGAATTCCGTCATGATCTTGTCGGCCATTGCTTCATCAATGAAACGTCCCGGCATTACCAGTACGTTGGCATTGTTGTGCTGACGGGCCAGATGAGCGATTTCCGGAATCCAGCAAAGTGCGGCACGGATACCCTGGTGTTTGTTCAGGGTGATACCGATTCCTTCACCGCTTCCGCAGATGGCAATTCCCGGATAGCATTCTCCGTTTTCTACTGCCAAAGCCAGCGGGTGAGCAAAGTCGGGATAGTCACAACTGTCGGTTGTGTAAGTTCCAAAATCCTTGTATTCCCATCCTTTGGCTTCCAGCCATTTTTTCACGTATTGTTTCAATTCAAATCCGGCATGGTCGGATGCAAGTCCTATTGTTTTCATCAGAGCATTTCTTTTACTTGGTTATATACATTTTCAGCAGTGAAGCCCAGTTTTTCATCCAGCACTTTGTAAGGAGCAGAGAAACCGAATGATTCCAATCCCCAGATCTTACCGTTGGCACCTACCAGACCCAACAAGTTGACTGGCAGACCAGCTGTCAGACCAAATACTTTGGCTCCAGCCGGAAGAATGCTTTCCTGATATTCCTTGCTCTGGCTGCGGAACAAACCTTCTGACGGAACTGATACGATGCGAGTCTTCACACCGTCTTTGTGAAGCAGTTCGGCTCCGGCTACCAATGTAGAAACTTCAGAACCAGAAGCTACCATGATAACATCCGGATTTTCGTCAGAACCAGCTACGATGTAAGCTCCCTTGGCAGCCTGTGAGTAGTCTGTACCTGCCGGCAACATGTTGATGTTCTGGCGAGACAGAATCAGAGCCGACGGAGTATCGGTATTTTCCATAGCCAGTTTCCAGCAGACAGTAGTTTCTTCTGCATCAGCCGGACGAAGTACCAGCATAGAGTTCTTGCCGTGGTGGTTTTTCAGTTTTTCCATCAAGCGGATTTGTGCTTCCTGTTCTACCGGTTCGTGAGTAGGACCGTCTTCACCTACACGGAATGCATCGTGAGTCCAGATGAACTTCACTGGCAACTGCATGAGGGCAGCCATACGTACAGCCGGTTTCATGTAGTCTGAGAATACGAAGAATGTACCGCAGGCAGCGATTACACCACCGTGCAGTGCCATACCGATACAGCAGCAAGCCATAGTCAGCTCAGCTACTCCAGCCTGGAAGAAGGCACCGCTGAAGTCACCGTTAACAAATGCATGAGTCTTTTTCAAGAAACCGTCAGTCTTGTCAGAATTAGACAAGTCGGCAGAAGCACAGATCATGTTAGGAACCTGCTGTGCCAATGCGCCCAATACAGCTGCAGATGCGTTACGAGTTGCATCGTTTGCTTTCTGCTGGATACCAGCCCAGTCCACTTTCGGAGCAGCTCCGCTGAACCATTCTTTCTGTTGAGCGGCTTTTTCCGGATTAGCTGCAGCCCATGCAGCTTCTTCCTCATAACGTGCAGCTACGATAGCCTTCAGTTCTTCTTCACGTTTTGCGTAAATTTCTTTTACGTCGTCGAAGATAACAAACGGATTTTCAGGGTCAGCACCCAGGTTGAGCATGGTGTTCTTGTAAGCGTCGCCACCCAGAGGAGCGCCGTGAGTCTTACAGTTGTGTTCGTATGAAGAGTTATCGTCCTTGCGGGCACCCTTACCCATGATACATTTACCGATAATCAGCGTCGGGCGTTTGCTTTCTGCTTTTGCAGCATCCAGAGCAGTACGGATTTGTTCACAGTCGTTACCGTTGATTTCGATGACATTCCATCCCCATGCACGGTATTTCATGGCTGTATCTTCAGAGATAACATCCTTTGTTTCTGTAGAAAGCTGGATGTCATTTGAGTCATAGAACATAATCAGGTTGTCCAGACCCAGGTGTCCGGCAATACGGCCTGCGCCCTGAGAAATTTCTTCCTGAATACCACCGTCAGAGATATAAGCGTAGATAGTTTCTTTATTGAAAGTAGGATTACCCGTACGAGCTGCAAGGAATTTGGCAGCGATGGCAGCACCTACAGCGAATACGTGTCCTTGTCCCAGCGGACCAGAAGTATTTTCAATGCCGCGCATTACGTCTACTTCAGGATGTCCAGGAGTAGGAGAGCCCCACTGGCGTAATTGTTTTAATTCGTCTAATGTAAATTTACCGATAAGAGCCAACTGTGAGTACAACATCGGTGACATGTGGCCCGGATCCAGGAAGAAACGGTCACGGCCTTCCCATTTCGGGTTCTTAGGGTCATACTGCAGATACTCTGCATACAAGACATTGATGAAATCGGCTCCACCCATTGCACCTCCAGGGTGTCCAGACTTTGCTTTTTCAACCATTGAAGCAGCCAAAATACGAATATTATCAGCAGCGTGGTTCATTACTTGTTTGCTGTTCATATAACTAAATTTTGATTTGTATGCTACATAAAATGCGAGTGGCATACGTCACCCGCTTTTTGAAATTATGAGCAAAGGTATGACATTTATATGTAAATTACAAAGTGGAAATAACTTATTTATTTCACATTTTTTTACTTCTTGTATTTTACCGCAGCCTCTTCTACCGGCAAACAAGCCTTATAATTTTCAATATATGCATTGAATCCAGCTACGTCTTCTGCGGTAGGAGATACTTCTACGCCCGCATTTCCGGCAAACACTTTTTCGTCGAGGAAGTCAGCCAGTGACTGCTTCTTGTCATTGTTTACCAGATAAGAACCTAACAGGGCAATACCCCATGCACCACCTTCTCCTGCGGTTTCCATGACAGAAATCGGAGAATTGATGGCCGCAGCAAGAACTCTCTGACCTACACCTTTAGTACGGAACAAACCTCCATGACCGGTGATGCGGTCTACTTTAATCTTTTCTTCGTTGAAGAGAATGTCATTTCCAATCTTCAGTACGCCTACCGATGCATACAAGTGTGCACGCATAAAGTTGGCCAGGTTGAATTTATCGCTTGCCGTACGAACGAACAACGGGCGTCCTTCTGTCAAACCGGTTACAGGTTCGCCTGAGAAGTAGTTGTACGAAATCAGTCCGCCGCAGTCTGCATCACCTGTCAGTGCGTGGTTATACAGTTTGCCGAAGATTTCGTCCATATCTACCGGCATACCCATCAGTTCCTGGTATTCCTTGAACAGATTTACCCATGCGTTCAGGTCGGAAGTACAGTTGTTACAGTGTACCATGGCTACCAGACTTCCGTCAGGAGTAGTCACCATGTCAATCATTTCGTAAGGCTTTGACAGGTCTTTTTCCAGTACAATCATAGAGAAAGAAGAAGTACCAGCCGATACATTACCTGTGCGCTGTTTTACAGCATTGGTAGCCACCATACCTGTTCCGGCATCACCTTCCGGTGGACAAACAGGTACACCTGCCTTCAGATGGCCTGATACGTCGAGTTTCTTGGCACCTTCTTCGGTCAGGCAACCGGCATTTTCTCCTGCCAACAATACTTTCGGCAGAATGTCTGTCAGTTTCCAGCTGTATCCGTAAGGAGCTACTAACTTGTCGAACTTTTCAATCATTTCGGCAGAGTAGTTCTTTGTTTCAGGATCGATAGGAAGCATACCTGAAGCATCACCGATACCCAGAACTTTTTCGCCGGTAATCTGCCAGTGTACGTAACCTGCCAGTGTAGTGAAGAAAGTGATGTCCTTCACGTGTTCTTCCTTGTTCAGGATAGCCTGATAAAGGTGAGAGATACTCCATCTCAACGGAATGTTGTAGACAAAGAGTTCAGACAGTTTGGCAGCTGCTTTGCCTGTGTTGGTATTTCTCCATGTACGGAACGGTACGAGGATTTCTTCTTTGTCGTTGAAAGCCATGTAACCGTGCATCATGGCACTGATACCGATGGCTGCCAAGTTTTCTATTTCGATGCCGTACTGGCTTTTAACGTTTGCGCGAAGGTCAGCATAGCAGTCCTGCACACCAGCCCAGATAGCTTCAATGCTATAGGTCCAGAGACCATCTACCAGCTGGTTTTCCCAGGTGTGACTTCCCTGAGCAATAGGTTTATTTTCCTGGTCAATCAGGACAGCTTTGATTCGGGTAGAACCGAACTCAATACCCAAAATGGCTTTACCTGCCTCAATGGTTGACTTTGCATCTTTCATATTAAAATCGATTAGTTAAAGTGAAAAATAAGGCAATATTAAAAAATAAAAGTGCTGCCAGAAAGAAATCTTCTGTCCAGCACTTTTAAGATATACTTGATTAAGTATTAGCAAAGAGCTTTGTTCAGCATGTAGTATACTTCGTTCATGCGAAGTTCTTTCTTGAAGCTGTCGATAGTAGTATCTTTGTTGATATGTACCATTTCGATACCAGCGATTTCAGCATAGTCTTCCCAGTATTCTGCAGTCAGGTCGTATGAGAAGCAAGAGTGGTGAGTACCACCAGCCAAAATCCATGCACCTGCACCGATTTCGAAGTTAGGCATCGGTTTCCAAAGTGCAGAAGCAACCGGCAATTTCGGCAGTGGTTTCGGTTCGATACATTCTACGTCGTTTACAATCAGACGGAAGCGGTTGCCCATGTCTACTACAGTAGCAGTGCATCCTGTACCTACCTTAGAAGTGAAGACAAGACGTGCAGTCTGGCTCTTACGTATACCGATGCCGAGGAAGTGTACTTCCAGACGAGGTTTCTTGGCAGCAATCATCGGACAAACTTCCAGCATGTGAGCCTGAAGGATAGAGCTGTTTTCACCGTCGAAGTTCAGTGTGTAGTCTTCCAGGAAAGAACATCCGTTAGGCAATCCCTGGTTCATTACCCATACTGTACGATACAAAGCAGCTGATTTCCAGTCACCTTCTGCACCGAAACCATATCCTTCTGCCATCAGGCGCTGTGAAGCCAATCCCGGAATCTGGTCGAAGTAGCTTCCGTCAGTCTGACCCAGGTCGTCGAAGTTAGTTGTGAAACCTTTGGCGCCTTTAGCTTTCAGGATAGCACGCAGAGCCAGTTCAGCTTTAGCGGCATTCCATACTTTCTGGTATGCTTCAGAAGCTTTGTCTTCCAGTTCAGCATCGTGGTCATATTCATTGAAGTAAGTTTTTACAAGAGCTTCTACCTCTTCGTCTTTTACTTCTTTGTGATAGCTCATCAGTTCGCTTACCGGACAGTAGTCTACGTGGTAACCCATGCGCTGTTCAGCTTCTACTTTATCACCGTCTGTAACGGCTACGTTGTTCATCTGGTCGCCGAAACGCAGAATCAGCATATCCTGAGAGTCTGCCCATGCAGCACATACGCGCATCCATACAGCAATCTTAGACAATGTGTTTTCATCTTTCCAGTAACCAACTACTACTTTGCGGCGTACGCGCATACGAGCGCAGATGTGACCAAATTCACGGTCGCCGTGAGCAGACTGGTTCAAGTTCATGAAGTCCATATCCATGGTGTCCCAAGGAATTTCCTTGTTGAACTGAGTGTGCAGGTGGAGCAACGGTTTCTTTAACTGCTGCAAGCCGTGAATCCACATTTTAGCAGGAGAGAAAGTGTGCATCCAAGTGATGACACCGATACATTTTTCTTCGTTGTTAGCTGCTTTGAACACTGCTTCTACTTCTTTAGAAGAGTTGGCAGTTCCTTTATATACTACTTTCACAGGCAATTTGCCGCTGGCATTCAAACCTGCTACCATTTCGTTACTGTGTGCGTCTACTGCGATAACTGCATCGCCTCCGTAAAGGAGCTGAGCTCCGGTTACGAACCATACTTCATATTGATCAAATGCGTTCATAGTGATTTTATGTTTTTAATTGGTTGGATATTTGTTTTTATGTTATTTTTTCTGTCCGTAATAAGCGTTCGGACCGTGCTTGCGGCTGAAGTGTTTTTCTACCAGCAGCGGGTTCATGGTCAGGTTCGGATTGACAGCGTAAGCAATGCTGGCCATTTTGGCAACCTGCTCCATGACTACGGCATTGTGAACAGCATCGTGTGCATCCTTACCCCATGAGAAAGGACCGTGGTTCTTTACGAGTACACCCGGAGTATGTACCGGATTCATACCTTCAAAGCGTTTCACAATTACGTTTCCTGTTTCCATTTCGTAGGCGCCCTTCACTTCTTCTTCCGTCATGTCGGCAGTGCAGGGGATAGCTTCGTGGAAATAGTCGGCGTGAGTAGTTCCGATGTTCGGAATATCGCAGCCAGCTTGTGCCCATGCAGTAGCGTAGGTAGAATGTGTATGTACCACACCGCCGATTTCAGGGAAGGCTTTGTACAGTACAAGATGAGTCGGTGTGTCGCTTGAAGGACGCAAGTTTCCTTCTACCACGTTTCCTTCCAGGTCGACTACTACCATGTCTTCTGCTTTCATCTCATCGTAAGACACTCCGCTGGGTTTGATAACCACCAGTCCGCTTTCACGGTCGATGGCCGATACGTTTCCCCACGTGAAAATAACCAGTCCGTGTTTCACCAAATCCAGGTTGGCATGAAACACTTCTTCTTTCAGTGCTTCTAGCATATTCTTAAAGTTTGAATTTCGGATCTTTCTGATAAGCCTTATCATTGAATTTGTAGAGAGAGGCTCCTCTTCGTGATCCTGTTTTATCAATTTTATCTGTTTTCTCTATAAATCCCATTTCTGCAATACGCTTGCGGAAATTTCGTTTGTCCATCGGCTCACCGTAAATTGCTTCGTAGAGACTCTGGAGCTGTGTCAGCGTGAACAACTCCGGCAAGAGGTTGAAGCCGATAGGGGCTCTTGAAGCTTTTTGCTTCATAATGGCACGAGCCTTCTCAACCATTTCATTGTGGTCGAAAATCAGGTCGGGTAACTTATTGATGTTTACCCAGTATGCGTTGTGCTGCTGCACCAGCTCACGGTCATATTCGTTGATATTAATTAAGGCATAATAAGCCAGTGAAATAACTCGTTCGCCCGGATCGCGGTCTACAGCTCCGAACGCACCTATCTGGTCCATGTATACATTTTCCAGTCCGGTCAGTTCGCTTAATACGCGTTTGGCAGCATCATCGGCACTTTCGTTTTCCTGGATGAAGCCTCCCATCAGCGACCATTGTCCCATTGCAGGTTCGAAATTTCTTTTGAGCAGCAATAGATTCAGTTCGCCTTTGTCGAATCCGAAGATAATACAGTCGATTCCGACATAAAATTTGGGATTATGATTATAATATGTGGTCATGAAGTTCGTGACTTTTGGCTCTTTACAACTTGGTTTCTTGGGTCTCTGTTATTTCTCTACTGTAAACTTGAAGATACAGTGACTGTGGTAAGTCTGTCCCGGAGTCAGGATAACAGAAGGCCATTGTGGTTTGTTAGGGCTGTCAGGATAGTGCTGAGTTTCCAGACATACAGATGCACGCTGCGGATACACGATACCTTTCTTACCTTTCACCGTTCCGTCCAGGAAGTTTCCGGTATACACCTGAATACCCGGTTCGTCTGTATATACTTCCAGACTGATACCTGTGGTCGGACTGGTCAGTTTGGCTGCCACCTGATTGATGTCACCTTTGGTTTTCAATACCCAGTTATGGTCAAATCCGTTACCGAATTTCACTTGTTCGTTAGAGAAGTCTGTTACTCCTTCACTGATGGCTTTCGGTGTGTTGAAATCGAACGGAGTATCTTTTACAGCCATCATCTCACCTGTTGTCATGAAGGTGCTGTCTACCGGAGTGATACTGTCGGAAGCTACGTAAAGCAGGTGATCTGTAGCTGGTTTAGACGGGTCGCCATTCAGGTTGAAATAAGAATGGTTGGTCATGTTGATGACTGTGGTCTTATCTGTAGTGGCATCATATTTGATGTCGATGGCATTGTCGGCTGTCAATGAGTAAGTCACATTGGCAGTCACATTTCCCGGGAAGTTATTGTCTCCGTCGGGTGATTTCATGGTCAGCACGATGGTGCTGTCATTAGCTTGGTTTGCTTCGTATACCTGATACTGCCATCCGGTAGGACCGCCGTGCAGACAGTGTCCGAAGTTATTGGTCGGAAGCTGGATTTCCTGTCTGTCGATAGTGATTTTCCCTTTATTGATTCGGTTGGCATAACGGCCGATAGAAGCTCCGAAGTCACTTGGAATATTCTGATAATCTGCAATGCTGTCAAAACCTAAAACTACATCCGTCATCTTTCCGTTTTTATCGGGAACCATGACCGATACGATTCGTCCGCCGAAATTGGTTACACAAACTTCCATACCCTGGCTATTTTTTAAAGTATAAAGTTTGATAGGTTTGGCATTCTCAGCTGAAACCTCAAAATTAGCAGGGTTCAAGCCTGATAAAGTCAGCTCCGGTTGCTGGGCTTGCTTGGAAGCACAACCGCTCAATACTGCAAGAATGATACTTGCCCCTAAGAAAGATTTATTCATGCTTTTCATGTGAAATTATTGATGTTGTTATCTATGGTGTAAAAGTAACACTTAAAACGATTGCTTGTTCTTTTTTTTAGATGTTTTTCAACATAGAATGTGTGTTTTTCAGTAGTTTCTATAAAAAAGGAAGAGGACATGCGGCTTTTGATTTGCATGTCCTCTTTTTATGAGTTGGTTTCTATGGATTACCAGAAGTATGCGTAGAACAAAGCGCAGAGAACTACAACGCCCAATGTGGCAATTACATCCCACATATTCCAGCTTTCGCGAATTGCTTTCTTGTAATCACCGGTGAAAGTGATGGCTGCAATTTGCTCAGATGTCGGTTTGGCAGTAAACATGGATACTACGTACATCATAATAACGATGAATACAAGTAACCATACTTCGAAGATAAGCCAGTTAGTCTGCCAGAACCAAGAAGTGCATTCCCAGAACGCTCCGTCCATAACTGCTTTACCAGAGTCGGTAAGCACGTTGGTCAACAGACGCAGCATACCGATAAGGAAGCCTCCGATAAGTCCCCATTCTCCAGCTTTCGGTGTGATGCGCTTAGAGAAGATACCTAGGGTAAATACGGCTACCATGGCAGGAGCAATCAGAGACTGAATATCTTGAAGATAAGAATACAGGTTACCCATGTTCATCATGATAGGCATCCAAGCCAATCCCAACAGTACGACAACGACTGTAGCTACACGGCCTACCATTACGTAGTGGCTTTCGCTCATGCCTTTCTTCATAGGTTTGTAGAAGTCTTCTGTAAACAATGTCGCACAGCTGTTAAAGAATGCAGCCAAAGAAGCCACCAGGGCGCAGATGAAACCGATGGTTACGATACCTTTCACACCTGCAGGTAAGATATTCTTTACCATCATAGCAAAAGCACCATCTGTGTCATGTGTGTTGGTGATGTCCATTACGATGTTGCTGCCAGTCTTCTGTGAGAGTGCGAATGCCACCATACCCGGAATCAGGAACATGAATACAGGTAATAGTTTGAAGTAACCGGCTGCAATTGTACCGCGGCGTGCACGTGCCATAACTTTACGGTTATCTTCTCCCTTAGTCTGTCCGAGCACACGCTGTACGATGTGCTGGTCTGTACACCAGTACCAGAAACCGATGATAGATGCTCCGAGGAATACCACATAACCCGGGAATTGCGGATACATAGGGTCTGCAGGGTCAGTGTGGAACATGTGAGTTGTTCCGAAACCGTCGTGTGCGGCGTTACAAACGGCCATCATTTGTGACCATCCTTCTGAGATACTGCCATCGCCCAGCATATTCAAGCCCAGGAACAAAACCAGGAATGAACCGATAATAAGAATAGGGGTCTGGATAGCAGAAAGTGTCATTACACCTTTCATACCGCCAAATACAGTGAAGATAGCCGTAATGAAGATAAGGCCGAGTGCTCCCCACCAGAATGGAAGACCGAGCAGGTATTCAAAGAAGATACCGCCAGTAAATGCAGTTACAGATACCTTTGTCAATACGTATGCAATCAGTGTGATGATAGACAGCCATGAACCGGTACGTTGTGTGTAGCGGAATTTCAGGAAGTCAGGCATAGTGATAATCTTGCCCATTTTGTTGTTTAATAACTGATAGAAAGGAACGAACAGCCATCCTAAAATAAGGATCATCCATCCTTGCATTTCCCAGTGTGCCATTCCCACACCGTCTTTTGCACCTGTACCGGCCAATCCTACAAGGTGTTCAGAACCGATGTTCGCTGCGAAGATAGCCGCACCGATAATGTACCAGGGTTCCCCTTTTCCGAAAAGGTAGTCCTGACTGTCGGCACCTTTCATCTTTTCCTGATCTTTTTTTATTGCACGGTAAACAGCCCACACAATAGCAATGACTCCGACGGTGAGGACCAGCCAGTCGAGCCAAATAAATTCAGTTGAATTCCAATTCATAATAGTATTATTTTAATTATTTGTGTATTGATTTTGCGGTTATCAAAAACGTGTTTTATGCTGTTCGTTTTTCAAAGTGTATTAGTAACACTAATTCAAGTGCAATATTACGGATAAGTGTAAAAATACACTAATAAAAGCCCATGTTTTAGAGCATGTTTCGTCCTTTTTTTTCGTTCTCCTTCGTTTTTAACATTTCTGCAAACGATGAAAGTAAAAAACTTCTGTCGACTTTTGAGTATTTTTACGTGTTCGTTCGTATTAGTTATTGTGAAAATAAAAAACTAGAAGATATGAAAAGAGTGATTCTGTGGCTGTGCCTGTCTGTGGTTATAGGGGCGGTACAAGCACAAACCGGGCGGTTGGACTTGAAACTTCCGCAAGGACATCCCCGCTATCTGACCACACAGGAGGGGAAGAAAGAAACTCAGGAGCTGATTAAAAAGGCTCCTTGGGCAAAAGACGTGTATGAGCGGCTTCGGCAGCGGACAGATAAATACGTAGACCGCGGAACGGATTGGCTGTCCTCTCGTTTGCTGATGTACTGGAACACACATGCCACCGACGTATATATAAAAGGTGAATACTACGACCATGCCGGAGGTGAGAAGGCACCGGCTCCTACAGTAGTGTTTACCGGAGCGCGCAGCCATGCCACCAATTACAAACGTCCTCGACTGGAGGACTTGGAGCCTTATCAGGAAGATGCCAGAGGAATGTATCTGGCCAACAGTACCCTGGAAGGTAATCCTTACGAATGGGTGAGCATCAGCAAAACCGGAAGAATGATTGAAAGCATCAACAATGAAATCGTAGGCATAGCCCGCGATGCGGCATTCCTCTGGTGGCTGACCGGCGAGCAGAAGTATGCCACGGCAGCAGCTTCCGTTTTCGATGTGTACATGACGGGGTTGTACTACCGTAATGTGCCTGTCGACTTGAATTACGGTCACCAGCAGACATTGGTAGGAATGACTTCCTTTGAGGTGATTCATGAAGATGTCATAAATTCCTTAGTGCCGCTTTATGATTTCCTTTATGCGTATCTGCAGAAAGAAAAGCCTGAAAAGATGACCATCTATGCCGATGCTTTCAAGAAATGTGCCGATAATATCATCGCCAACGGGGTACCTCACAACAACTGGAACCTGCTGCAGGCGCATTTCATTATGAATATTGCCCTGATTCTGGAAGATGATGCGAAGTATGCTGACGGCAAAGGACGCCAGTACTATATCGATTATCTGGTGAACCAGTCGTCCATTCGTCAGTGGTCATTGAAAAAACTGGCCGATTACGGATTCGATGCAGCCACTGGTGTTTGGGCAGAGTGCCCTGGCTACAGCAGTGTGGTGGTAGGTGATTATGCCAGCTTTGTCAGTTTGTTCGATGAGAATCTGGGCATGGACCTTACCAAGGAGATTCCGGTACTTCCGAAAGCTGTAGAAGCTATGCCGCAATACCTCTTCCCGAACCGTATGGTCTGCGGGTTTGGCGATACGCATCCTTCTACGCTGCGGACCGATATTTTCCGTTATATGATTCAGAATGCCCGTACCCATGGAAAGTCCGAAGAGGAGCGTAAGTTTACGGCCATGCTGAAACTGTTCGACCCGTCCTCTTCTCTTCCGGTGGCAGAAAGAGGCAAAGCATCGGTAGCCATTACTTCTTTCTTTGCCGGGAAACCACTCGTATTGGATGAAAAAGTGAAGGCTGGCCAGATTGATGACTATGTAACTCCTACCTTCTATGCTCCGAACGTGAGCTGGCTGGTACAACGTAACGGGATGAATCCCCGTCACAGTTTGATGGTGTCACTGAACGGAAGTGAAGGCAATCACATGCACGCCAACGGCATCAGCATGGAATTGTATGGCAAAGGCTACGTGCTCGGTCCGGATGCCGGTATTGGAAAAACTTTGTATCAGGGATTGGATTACTTGGAGTACTACAGCCAGTTCCCTTCGCATAATACGGTCTGCGTAGACGGTATTTCTTCTTATCCCGTCATGAAGAGCAACCATTCCTTTAAATTGCGTGCTTTGTATCCTGCGGCTGGCGAACGGCTTCCTTATCAGCCGATTTCCTATAGTGAAGTTTATTTCCGCGAACCGGAAACTTTTGCCGACCAGACCCGTCTTAACGGAATTGTCAACGTAGGCGATTCTGCAGGCTATTATATCGATATATTCCGTAGCCGGAAAGTAGAAGGTGGCGACAAGATGCACGACTATTTCTATCACAACTTAGGCCAGCACATGACGCTGACAGCGGCCGATGGCAGTGAACTCGGACTTCAGCCTACGCAGGAACTGGCCTTTGCCGGAGCCCATCTGTATGCTTATTCCTATATATATAATAAGAAGCGGGCGGTGACAAGCAAAGACGTGAAAGCCGGATTTACCATCCAGATGCCCGACAAGGACGATATTACGATGAACCTCTGGATGAAAGGGGAGGAAGGACGCGAAATCTTTTCAGCCCTGAGCCCCATGACGGAAGGACTGAGCCGCATCAAGGATATGCCGTATTCCATCAAGGACCAGCCTACGCTCACTTTCGTGGCACGCCAGAAAGGAGAAGCTTGGAACCGTCCGTTTGTGGCCGTGTATGAACCTTCTACCGTAAAAGAACCTTCCTGCATTGCGGCGGTCGATTATCCGCAGGTAAAAAGCGAACAGCAGGGCAGCCATGTCGGCATACGCGTGGCACTGACCAATGGAAATGTCGACTGGATTCTGTCGTCGGATGAGAATGCACACCACTGCAAGTTGGAAAAGTTGCAGGCCCGTGCAGGCTATGCGCTGTGTCGTCAGTCGGAAAAGGGAGAGACTATTCAGGCCTTCCTGGGCAACGGTACACAGCTGGAAGCAGATGGAGTGAGCATCCGGACAGATGTACCTGCTGATGTTTTGCTGTTGAAGCAAGATGGAAAATGGATGTACACAGCTACGGCTCCTTGTAGGGTAGTTGTAGGAAAGAAAAAATATACACTTTCGGTTTCAAAAGAGTTACGTCTTTTGAAGTAAAATGAAATTTTAAGTTTGCTTTTGTAGTAATATATTGATTTATAATTGTATATGTTCTTCCAGTACTTCCTTTGCAGTACTTCAGTACTGCAAAGGAAGTACTGTGGTACTGTCTAGGAAGTATTGTAGTACTTCTTTGACAGTACTTATCAGGGTATGAGGTTTTGTATTGATGTCTGGGAAGACAGTGCGGTTTTTTGTCGGATATTTTTATGAAATATAGGCAGATTCTATGTATTTTTGCTCATGAAACCTATGGCAGTTTTGTAAATGAAGAAATGTTTGATATATATTTATCTCCTTTTGTTAACCAGTCTGTGCTGTTTGCAAGCGGGAGCTGTTTCCTCCGAAATCCGTAGTTTGTCCGTATCCGACGGACTTCCTGATTTGGTCATTAATACAATATACAAAGATTCAAAAGGTTATGTCTGGATGGGAACGAATACCTCAGTAGAGCGTTTTGATGGTATACGCCTGGAGCATTACATGGTAGAGGGCAGCAATGAGAACCTGAAGCGGGTGTTTGCACTGATTGAGATGCCGGGCGATGAACTGTGGGTTGGCACGGGCATTGGACTTTTCCGTCTGGCCGATGATGCCGAGAAGCTCGAACGGCTGGCTCCTGAAATGATTACAAGCGGGGTACATGCATTCTGTAAGTTGGGGGATGTGCTCTATGTAGGAACGGAAAAAGGATTGTATGTATACAAGGAAGGAGTTTTTGAGCATGTGCTGGTAGACAAGAATGTCTTTTCGCGTGCGAATTTTGTAACGGGAATGGTGGAAGGAGAAAACGGTATATTGTGGCTCTCTACGATGGGAGGCTTGAAATCTCTTCGTTTGTCCGACCAGTCCATCACTTCTTTCTCAGACAAATTGGCGAAGAACGGGCAGAACCTTTCTTTCTATAACATCACACGTATCGGCTCAAAGATTTTTATGGGTACAATGTCCAGCGGGCTGGTGCTTTTTGATACAGCCAGCAAGCACTTTTCACGCTATCTGGATGTCGGTTGTGGAGTCATCTCTGCCTTGTCGGGCGATGGGAAAGACCTGCTCTATGTAGGAACGGACGGAAACGGTGTGCATTTTATTTCTGTGAGTCGCCAGCGCGTTATCCGTACCTTCCGGCACGACCGTGAGGCCGATGGCCAGATTCGTTCCAATTCTGTGTACTCCGTATTGGTCGACCGTGACGGTTTGTTATGGATTGGCTTTTACCAGTTGGGGGTAGACTACACCTTGTTCCAAAGCGACTTGTTTTCCACCTATCAATATGAGAATTTGTTTGATTCCAGAGACATGGCCGTTCGTACCATTGCCTTTCATGGAAGTCAGAAACTGATAGGTTCGCGCGACGGCTTTGTGTTTATCGATGAGGCCGATGGCAGATTCCAGATATTCAAGGCGCCCCGTCTGCGGGCTTCCATCATTGTGTCAAGCTGTTATTTCGACGGGAAATATTATATCGGAACCTATGGGGGAGGTATGTATGTGCTCGATGGCGCCACACTGGAACTGCGGGATTTTGAGATTGCTTCCGAACCCTTCCAGCATGGACATATTTTTGTGCTTCGTCCTGACGACCGGGGAAATCTGTGGATTGGAACTTCTGCCGGATTGTATTGTTACCGGAATGGGAAAATCGTGCGTCACTTCAAGAGCGACAGTTCCAAGCTGCCCGAAGGCAACGTTTATGAGATTTATTTTGATTCATCCCATAAAGGATGGATTTGTACGGAAAGCGGTATCTGTATCTGGGATCCTTCGTCCGAAAGCTTGAAGAACGATGTGTTTCCGGAAGGATTTGTGCATAAAGAAAAAATCCGTATGATTTATGAAACTTCCGACCATCAGCTCTATTTCTTGCCAGATAAAGGAGAATTGTTTGTGTCCGACCTTACCATGAGTCATTTTAGCCGGCTCACTCCCGGAACGCTGTTGGACGGAAAGTCGTTGATGGCCGTGGTGGAAGATTCAGAAGGCTGGCTGTGGGTGGCAACCAATAAGGGTATGTACCGTTTCGACAAGAAAAGCAAGGTGGTGCCTTTCAATTTTGCCGATGGTATTCCCAGCCTGATATTCATCAACTGCATTCCGATAAAAGATGAAGACGGAAACTTCTGGTTTGGTAACTCCAGAGGACTGGTGTGCCTGAACGGAAAAGACATGGATATGCTCCCCAGCCGTTATATTATTTCGTTGTCGGATGTGCTGGTCAACGGTAAGAGCATGCAGCATCAGCTTTCGGGAGAAGAAGGTCATTACGCGCTTACGCTGGAGAATTCGCAGAAGAGTGTAATCATTCAGTTCTCTGCACTTACATACAGCGACCCGAATAGCCTGATGTATGAGTATAAGTTAGGAGAGGAGGGAGAGTGGATTTCCTTGATGGGAAAATCGGAAGTATCGCTGTATGATTTACCTTCGGGAGTCACTTCTTTTGTTATCCGTCAGATTGGGTATCCCGATTCGGCCATGACCTTGGATATTTGTATTCCCGACCACTCTTGGCACAAATGGATATATTCTCTTGTGGCATTGTTGTTGGCGGCTGCAGGTGTGTATGTGTTCCGCCGTAGCCTGTTGCGTGTGGTATGGGCCGTTTTACGTAAGCTGAACGGCCTTAACGATACGGAAATGCTGGTGGTTGTGGAGCCTGAAAAGAAAGAAGAAGCAGTAGAAGAAGTAGCGCAGGAAATAGAATCAGTGGCAGAGGAAGCTGTGGCAGAACCTGTAGAACCGAAGCCGGAGAAAAAGACTGCTTCCTCCGCTGATGACAAATACCGGACGAACAAGGTCAGCCCGGAAGAGTGCAAGCGGCTTTACCGTCTGCTGGAACAGGAGATGAAGCGTACCAAGCCTTATCGCAATCCGAATCTTAAAGTGGCAGATCTTGCCGTAGCGATAGGCACTACCTCCCATTCACTTTCCTATCTCTTCAACCAGTATTTGGAAAAGAATTATTATGACTATATCAACGAATACCGTGTGGAAGAATTCAAGTCGCTTATCCTGAAAGACGAGTATGCAAAATATACCCTGACTGCCATGGCAGAATATTGCGGTTTCAGTTCGCGTGCCTCGTTCTTCCGTACGTTCAAGAAACTGGCTGGAATAACTCCGAACGAATACATCAAACAAGTCTCAGGTGAGCACCGTCCGGTAGATTAAGAGGCTTTTTAGTGTCAGATTTTGAAAAAGAATCCTATACAGAAGTGTCAAATAATAATTTGAGACTCTTGTATAGGATTCTTTATTTTATTGAAAATCAAATGATTGTATGAAAATCAGTCTTGAAGGATAAGGTGAGATTTATTCCATGTTATATTTGTTTTAGTTTTTTGGAATTGTAAATACATTTGCAGTGTCAAAAAACCAAAACAAGCTAATTTATGAAAGACCTGACGAACACATCCAATGAGCTAGTAGCACAGATTTTTGCGGACTACCATCAGTCGGTCTTCTTTTATATCTATAAGAAAATAGGAGAAAAAGAAGATGCGGAAGATTTGGTTCAGGACGCATATCTTCGCCTTTTGGAATACCGTACTATGCTTCGTCCCGATACCGTAAAATATTTCTTGTTTACGATTGTCCGTAATCTGGTATCCGACTATTTCCGTCATCTTTATAGAAAGCAGGAAGCTTCTGTTTACCTGGAAGAATGTGGTCAGGCCCAGCAGGCTGTGGCTGCAGATACCCGTGTCGTTGTATGCGACTTGCAGAAACAAGAACTGATGAGGGTGAAATGTCTTCCTTGCCAGCGTCGGAAAATCTATGTCATGAATCGTTTTGAGGGGAAAACATCGGCTGATATTGCTACCGAACTGAATCTTTCGCAGCGTACGGTAGAGAATCATCTGTTCATCAGCCGCAAGGAAGTGCGCAACTATATGAAACAATGTATATAAAATATGAAAAGTAGTGAGATTGTTAATTTAAGGTTTAATCTTATGAAGAATGATTTTCTGAAGAATTCATCGCAGAGAGTCCTTTTCTCAGCCTTGATGGCATCGGCACTGGCAATTGGAAACCTTGCTCCCATGCATGCGGAGGTGACTTCTGTCCAGTCAGTCATGCAGTCGGTGAATGTGAAAGGACAAGTGTTGGACGGTGACGGAATTCCCGTTATCGGTGCAAGTATCCTTGAAAAAGGTACTACGAATGGAGTAATTACGGATATAGATGGTAACTATTCGTTGAGTGTATCCTCAAAAAATGCCGTAATTGTGATTTCTTATATTGGTTATAAAACGGTGGAATTGCCTGCTTCCGACCCCGGTCTGGCGAATGTCGTGCTAAAGGAAGATACGGAAGTGCTGGAAGAGGTGGTAGTAGTGGGGTACGGTGCGCAGAAGAAAGAAACACTGACAGGTGCGGTCACTGTAGTAACCGACAAGATGATTCAGGGAAAAGGTTCGCTTTCTTCTCCGCTACAGGCCATGCAGGGGCAGGTTCCGGGTGTGACCATTACGCGTAACTCTTCTGCTCCGGGTGATGAAAGTTGGGGCATGAAGCTTCGTGGAGCTGTATCGGCCAATGCGGCTGACCCGTTGATTGTCATTGATGGAGTAGCATACGAGGGGACTAATGCCTTGCGTAACATCAATCCTTCGGATATTGAATCCATTAACTTTCTGAAAGATGCTTCAGCTGCCATTTATGGTTCGCGTGCAGCTGGAGGTGTGGTTTTGATTACGACGAAACAGGCCAAGGAAGGGAAGACCCGCATTGAATACAGTGCGTCGTACACAGCCAAGTTTGTAGGATTACAGCCGGAACTGATGTCGATGAATGAATGGGCGAATGCAGTGATTCAGGCTCGTACGAATGATGGATATACGGATAGTGATACATGGATTCAATATGCGAAACTGGCTTTGCAAAATGAAGGAAAGTATATTGATTTGCAGCATAGTGCCAATCCGTTTACTTCTGCATTTACGGATGTGATGGATTTTGTGTACATGGATACCAACTGGACAGACGTGCTTTTCGGCAATGCAGGTTCTACTCAGCATGACTTGTCTATCTCTGGGGGAACGGATAAAAACTTGTATCGTTTGTCTGTTGGATATTTATATGACGGAAGTAACTTGAAATGGGGAAATAACAACAACCAGCGTTTTAATGTCCGCCTGACAAATAAAATACAACTGACAGACTGGTTTAAGCTGGAGTCTGTAATAGCTTATAACCGGCAAGACCAGGTTACTCCATCGCGTATCAATCAGGCTCTGACTGGTTCCTATCCGCAACCCGGTCTTCCGGCTTCTACTATTGACGGAAAGCCTTATTCTTGGGGAACCTGGCTGTCTCCTATCTGGTATGCGGAATTAGGAGGTGACAATCGTTTGAAGGTATCTGAGGTAAATATCAGCGAGAAGCTTACGTTCAACCTGGCAAAGGGACTTGATTTGGTTGGTAACGTGGGTTATAACACCTCCAATGCGAGTCGCGATATAAAACAAATGGCCATCACTTCTTACAATTATACGGGAACCACAGTCAATACCGGCCCGGCGGTTTCCAAACAGGAAGAATCATCGTATGAGAAAACTTCGTCCCGTCGTGATTTCTATTCTTTTACTGGCTATCTGAATTATGAGAAAGATTTTGAAAGCGGACATAATCTGAATGTCATGGTGGGTACTCAGTATGAACTGACGGAGTATGATTATTTTGGTGCGAAGGTGAAAGATATTCAGAATTCTCTGGAGACCATCAATGGAGCCGGAACACTGAATCTGACAGACCAGAAAGGTACCAAATGGCACGAAGCGATTATGTCTTATTATTCTCGTCTGAATTATAACTATAAATCAAAATACCTGACCGAGGTGAATTTCCGTTATGATGGTTCTTCCAAATTTAAGGAAGGCCGTTGGGCACCTTTCTATGGCGTATCTGCCGGATGGCGTATTTCTGAAGAAAGTTTCATGGATGCTACGGACGGCTGGCTGGATGAATTGAAGCTTCGTTTGTCTTATGGCGTGGTAGGTAACCAGAGCGGTATCGACCGTTATGAAGGAGCGCAATATTATGATTTTAAGTCACTGAATGGTGCACTTCTGGGGACGGATAAGGCCACTACCATTGATACAAACGGAAAAATCGCTTCTGCCTCACGTGAATGGGAACGTATTCACAACTATAACGTAGGACTTGATTTCCGTGTATTGAACGGCCGGTTTTCGGGAACGCTCGAAGGATACTTAAAGCGTAACAACAATATGCTGATTAATGTGACCTATCCGGGTGTGCTGGGTGACAATGCCGGTTATTCAAACTCTGGAAAATTTGAGGCAAAAGGTTTTGAAGCGCAAGGTACCTGGTCGGATAAAATAGGAAACGTCTCTTATCATATAGGAGGTACTTTTTCTTACAATACCAACAAGCTGATTGATATAGGCGGAGCCACGGTGCTGGCAAGTGGTTTTAAAGACAAGCAGCAGGGATATCCGTTAAACAGTATTTTCGGCTTGCGTTATATCGGGAAGATACAGAATGAGGAACAGCGCCAGAAATACTTGTATCGTTATCTGACCGGAAATACCATTGGACTGACCAATGACATTCGTGTGGGCGACAACATGTTCGAAGATGTCAACAAGGACGGGAAGCTGGATTACAATGACTACGTCTATCTGGGTTCGGACGACCCGAAGATTTCGTTCTCATTCAACGGGGGAATTGAGTGGAACAATTTCGATTTGTCGGTTGTGTTTCAGGGGGTAGCCCAGCGTACGATTTTCCGTACAGGAAATAACAACGGTAATGAAACATGGCGTATCCCGATGAAGGCTACTTATCTGAATACTTCCAATCAGTCTGTGGGTAATACATGGACTCCGGAGAATCCGAATGCGCATTATCCGACCTATTCAAACAATGAAACAATCAATGCCTACAACTATCAGGCTTCTTCCTGGTCTGTAGAGAATGGAACGTATGTCCGCCTGAAGAACGTGACATTGGGATATACTTTCCCTCAGGAACTGCTGGCTAAGACGAAGGTTATCAGTTCTGCCCGTCTGTATGTAACCGGAGCCGACCTTTGGGAATTCTCTAAAATCAATGACGGATGGGATCCGGAAGCGAGCAAGAATGTAAGCGGAACAGGACGTTATCCGTTTGTACGTACAGTGACTTTTGGATTGAATGTAGCATTTTAATCAGTAAAAATTATGAAACTCTATAAGAAACTATTTTTGATTCTGGCAGTTGGTGCAGGTACCTCTTCTTGCCTTGACCTGGACTCGCAGGACCAGTTGTCAGACGGCAACATGTGGCAGTCTGCTTCCGATTTTGAGTATTTTGCCAACACCTTTTATGGTTGGACACGCGATTTTAAGACTGTCATCAGTGATGCTCCTCACTCAGACTGGCGTTCAGATTTGATGACTTCAAGTTCTATCAATGTCTATAGCCATGGTAACAACTCTATAGAAACATCAGACGCAAATTACACAGATGCTTACAAGCATATTCGTCGTACCAATTTGCTGTTGCAGAAAGCAGAAGGATATTCTGGGTCTGAAACCATTGCGCAATATGTGGCTGAAGCCAAATTCTTTCGGGCTTATTGCTATTTCGATTTGCTGCAGCTTTACGGAGATGCGGTAATTACAAAAAGTCCGCTGGATATTGATTCTCCGGAATTGAATGCAAAAAGAAATGATCGTAGCGAGGTTGTCGATTTGATTATTACAGATTTGCAGGAAGCCATTCCAGATCTTCCCGAAACTGTAAGTTCTGAAGATGACGGACGATTGACCAAATGGGCTGCCAATGCTTTCCTTTCACGTGTAGCATTATACGAAGGTACCTGGCAGAAATTCCGTAACAATGCCGAACGCGCAAATTCGTTACTGGATATTGCTGCAAAGGCCGCAAAGGCAGTGATAGACAGTAAAAAATATCAACTTTTCAAACCGGCAGCTTTAGGTGAGTTCGCTTATAAATATTTGTTTACATTGGAAAATGTACAGTCAAATCCGGCTAACTTGACAAAAGCTGATAATAAGGAATACATTTTTTATCGTCGTCATGATGAAACATTGTCGCCTATTGGAACAAATGTTACACACGGATGCTTGAAAAATGTGCAATACATCAGCCGGAAGTTTGTAAATATGTATTTGACTCAGAACGGACTTCCTATTGAGCAAGACGTCTATGCAGCAGGAACAAATGAAAAAGGTTTTAAAGGTTATGCCACGATGACCTCAGAATTTGAAAATCGTGATAACCGTATGAAAAACAGTTTGCTACCCAATGGAACAAATTACTGGGACAATGAAGCGCAATCATGCCGTATAGACTGGAAAGGCATGAGTGGTGAAGATGCAAAAAATGCACAGGTATGCGATGTAAAGTCAGGTAGTGGGTATCAAAATCAGAAATGGGCTACAGAACGTCGCGTAGAAGATAACTATGAAGGGTATGACTATCCTATTATCCGTTATGCAGAAGTGTTGCTGAACTATGCGGAAGCTGTCTTTGAACGGGATGGACAGATTTCGGATGAGGATTTGGACATTTCACTTAATTTGACTCGTCAGCGTGTAAATCCCGACATGCCTAAGTTGACAAATGATTTTGTACGTCAGCATGGTCTGGATATGCAGACAGAAATTCGTCGGGAACGTACTATCGAATTATATAATGAAGGCTTCCGGATTGATGATTTGAAACGTTGGAAAACAGCAGAGGTAGAAATGCCAAAAGATATATTAGGGGTGAAATATACAGGCACTGAATTTGAAAGTCAATGGGGGGATGTCGCTTCAATGTCGAAAGATGCTGACGGATGCTTGATAATGGAAAGCGGACGTACCTGGGCTACCAAGAATTATCTGTTACCAATACCGGCTGACCAGATACAGTTGAATCCGAATCTGGGACAGAATCCGGGATGGGAATAAATGTAAGATCTTAAACTGAGTATTTTATGAGAACTAATTATAGAACGTTGCTTTATAGTAGTGCATTTTGCCTGATTGCAGGATTCTCATCTTGTTCGGATGAAACAGATTTAGGCGGCTCTTTGCAGGAAATACAGACTATATCTTCCATCACGTTAAATCAGACTGCTTATAATGCAGATGTCCAGAACCTTTATATGCTTCCAAACCAGGAGATACAGCTGAGTTGTACAGTTCTTCCAGAAGAGGCAAACGATAAGAGTGTGAAATGGACTTCTCAGAACGAAACTGTTGCTGTGGTTTCTGCAGATGGATATTTGGTCACTAAGAATGTTGGAACTACGGTAGTTCGTGTAACTCCGGGAATAGGATTTGGTCCTTCTGCCACTACACCAAGTTTTACAATTAATGTGGTCGACCATTTTAATTATATTGAGGAAATAACGTTGAAAAATACGGATATATTGATTACGGAAGGAATTTCAGAGTCTGCTTCATACCAAGTAGAAGTAGATGCTCTTCCTGCTACAGCCACATTTAAGCGTTATAAATGGGAAAGTTTGAATCAGGAAATAGCTACGGTTGATGACTCGGGAGTGGTAACAGGAGTAAAAGCTGGTACTGCAACAATAAAGGTAACAGCTGATGATTTCAGTGCATCTCCAGTCTCAACGACTTTTACGGTGAAGATAAATCCGGTAATACAGATTGAAAATTTTGAATTTACAAATGAAGCGAAAGAATACCTGGGACAGCTGGGGTATGGAGAAGTATATGATTTGAAAAAGTCAGTAGCCTTGACACCTTCGAATGCCACAGTGGAATTGATTAGCTGGAGCAGCGATAATGCCAGTGTAGCTTCCGTAGATGAAGATGGAGTGCTTACAGTTCATTCCATGCTGAGTGGAAGCGCTACGATTACGGCTTCAACGGGCGAATTGACAAAAACAGTGTCAGTAAATGTGGCAGAAGGTCGTATCTGGTATTCTTTTGAGAATGGAATTGGAGACTGGAGCCTTGAGTCTGGAAATAATTCATCAGTTGTCAAGAGTGATGGGGAGAAGACTACCATCAAGATGGGTGGTTCTGATAAATATCGTGGTGATTTTGTATGGGTGCGTAATGGAGTATCTCAAACAAAAATAACCCCATCGGTATACCGTTATCTGGCAATGAAGATAAATGTGGCTTCGCCGTTAAGTGCCGGCTCTAATGCTAACGGATGTATCAAGCTGGAATTATGGGATGATTCGGGTGATAAAGGTACCATTGGTAACAATTATACCGGTGCCGTTAACTCTGCAAACAATTCATTTGAAGTATTGAATGGTGGAAGTTTTCAGACAACTGCTCCTAATGTGATATATTGGGATTTACAGTCGAATTATGATAAACATACTCCGACAGACTGGAACCAGACATTTACATTGAACTGCCTGAAGTTTGTCATTGCAGACTATACAGCAACTGATAGCTATGATATTTACTGGGTTCGTTCTTTCAAGACGGTAGAGGAACTGGAAGCATTTGTAGCATCTGAAGATACTAATAAATAAACAAGGTGATGATTATGAAACAGATTTATACTTACATAGGAGCAGGGCTGGTAGCCCTCTCCTTCACTAACCTTATTGCATGCACCGAGATAGAGCATGGGGTGAATGATATTGATACTTGGGAGGAAGTAAAGGACTATACAGAAGCATTAAATCATCCTTGTATGCTTCATACTCAGGAGGATTTTGACTTTGTGAAAGGTAAACTTCAGGCTGGTCAGCAGCCGTGGGCTAATGCCTATACCCACTTGGAACAAAGTGAATATGCGCGTAATACGTGGGTAGCTACCCCTGTAGAGAAACTGGCACGTTTGGATCAGGCTAACTGGTCAGGTCCGGAACGGTGGGAAGAAAACGGTTTGTCAGAATATTATACCCCAGATGCTTGGACAAATTATACTCATCTGATGAAGGATGCGGCAGCAGCTTATCAATTGGCTCTTCGCTGGAAGTTGTCGGATGATGATACATACGCAAAAGCTGGTATCGATATTTTGAATGCGTGGGCAAACAAGTGTACCGGATATATTGTGAATTCAAAAGGAGAATTTATAGACCCGAATCAGTATTTGATTGCTATCCAGATTTACCAGCTGGCTAATGCAGCTGAGATTCTTCGTGATTATGAGGGATGGAGCGAGGCTGATTTCACTGCCTATAAAAACTGGATGGTGGATGTTTTCTATCCGCAAGCTACTAATTTTCTGAATCTGCACAATGGTTTTACAGATTGCCCGCTTCATTATTGGCTGAACTGGGATTTGGCAGAAATGACAGCTGTCCTTTCTATTGGTATCCTTACTGACGATAACTTTAAAATCAATGAGGCAATTCAGTATTTTAAGTTTGGTGTAGGAGGTGGAAACATTATCAATGCAGTGCCTTTCATGCACCAGGATCCGGATAGTGGAGAAATGCTGGGACAGTGTATGGAGTCTGGGCGTGACCAGGGCCATGCTACCTTATGCGTCAGTTTGATGGGAGTGTTCTGTCAGATGGCAAAGAATGTAGGTGAGGATCTTTTTATTTTTGATGAAAACCGTGCACTGGCTATGTGTGAATACGTGGCAAAATATAATTATGGAGAGGTGGAAACTGGAAGTAATAATTCCGGGTGGAACATGAGTAACTTTAAGTATGATGTGACTTCTGTACCTTATACAAATTATACGAATTGCACAGGTAACAGCTGGCCAAGTATGTCGTATGAGGAGCATCAGGCAGGTAATGAGACTCGTGGAACTGTACGTCCGGCATGGGAATTGGTTAGACGCCTTGCTTCAGATTACGGACAGACTAGCATTTACTCTGATATGTGGGTAAAGAAAATGCGTGAGAATACCGCACGTGGAAACAGTGACGGTGGTGCCGGTGATTACGGACCTAACAGTGGCGGTTTCGATCAGCTGGGATTCGGTACGCTGATGTTTGCAAAAGACTAATCTTTAAATATGAGAACTATGAGAATAAGTAATTTGTGGTGGGCTGTGCTTCCTTTTTGCCTCTTTGCTTGCAATAAGGATGAACAGCAGGAAGGAACAGACGGTACTCCGGTATCTTTTGTTACCACGATTTCTCCCTCAAGCCGTTTGACAGTCAATAATTCATGGGCTGGTCTTTCGGATGCAAAGGTGGGTGTGGAAATCAACGGTACGGTGAAGGAGTATACGGTGAATGAGAAAGGTGAATTGACTTCCGCCGCTCCTTTTTACTGGGAAGACCTTGGACAGACTGTGTCGGTCAATGCCTGGTATCCTTATAATGAGGGGAAGAAACCGGAGGCAGTGGTAGTCGCTGCCGACCAGAGCGTAGCAGCTAATTATCTGGCCAGTGACTTACTGGAAGTGAACAATGCTTCGGTATCTGCAAGCGAGAACACGCTGACTTTCGTACACCGTACGGCGTGTGTGGAATGTGCCTTGCAGCTTAATCCGACAGAAGAGGGGACAATGAATGCGGCAACTATTACCTTGTGCAATTTGTCAGGGGTGTCCGAAGGCAATTCGGTGAAGACAACCGGTGATTATAAAGCGTTGGTGGCTCCTCAGATACTGACTGCCGGAACCGTTTTCATGGAAGTAACCATGAGCGATGGAAGAAGTGACGAATATGTGCTTTCGGAGAATGTGGAACTAAAACAAGGATACATCTTCCCGGTGTCTGTAGAAGTAACTCCTGATGGACTGCAAGTGGACTTCGGAACTCCGATAAAATGGGAAGGCGAGACCGTAGGAACCGATGGGGAAGCTCCGGAAGTGGGCCCTGATACGGATGGCGGCAGTTGGGATAACGGTGGAGATGACTCTACAAATGGTGAAACTTCATCGGTAGGACCAGGTACAAGTACGGATGGTTGGAATGGAACAGATGTTCCAACGGGTGCTGAAATCAATGAGGTAAATCCTGGGAATTCAACTGACGATGGAAATAAAAAGTGGGAAGGAAGTACCACTCCTGTTGAAGCTGGGAAAGATAAACTGGGTGAATAAATAAAAACTTAAATAGAATTACATTATGAAAACAAATTTGTGGAAACTTTCATGCATGGCTTTGGCCATGGCTGCAATCGTGACAGGTTGTAATCAAAATAATGAGTTGGGTACTCCGGCTCCGTCGGGTGAAGAAGATGTATTGAACGTAGTGGCTACGGCAAACGATTTCGTTTCTTCGGATGCTACTTCACGTATATCTGAAACCAATTACACTACTACTTTCGAAGAGGGTGATGCCATTGGTGTATTCGTAGTACGCGATGGAGAAGCTTTGGTAAGCAACATGAAGATGACTTTGGGTGCAGATGGAACAACATGGGCAGGAGAGAATGATGCCAAGCTGTATTACTATAAAGATGCAGATTATATTGCTTATTCTCCTTATACTGAAGGATTGTCTGTGACTTCAGAAGAAGAAATCATAACTCATTTCACTACAAATTTGAAAAATAGTACCGGACAGTCTACATTGGCAGAATACCAGGCTGCCGATTTGATGACTGCTTCTGTCGTTGCTGCAAATGTTACTCGTGGCCAGAACATCACTTTCAGTTTTGCGCATAAGATGTCTATGATTGAAATCAAGGTGCCTATCCGTGCGTATAAGACAAAGGGAGAAACCCCTTATGAATATTCTGCTCCGTTGGGATTAAAAGTAAAAATTGGTGAGACAGAAGACTTTTCTTTATGTACATTCGGCAAAGAAACAACTGGTGACGCAGGTAGTGAAGTAACAAAAGGTATTTACCGTTGTATCGTAGCTCCTTCTGATGCTGCATTGAACGTAGAAGGCGAATTCCAGGATGGTTCTGATCCGGTGTATTTCCCTGCAACAAATGGAGCAACTCTGTCTGTGACTCCAAAAGCTGGAAGCTATAAAGGATTTGATGTAAATTACACTTATGAATCTTATAATGCAGAACGTGATTTGGAAATTGGTGACTACTATTATGCGGATGGAAGTATCTGGCCGAATGATTTGGAAAATGCTCCTAAAACAGGATGTATAGGCATTATTTTCAGTACTACGGTAGCAGAACAATCTTTAGTTGACTTAAAATATAACCATGGCTATGTTGTATCTATTGTAGGACAAGATGTAAATAGATTATATGATGGAAATGGAAAACGAAAATGGAATTTACAGGCTGATTTAGTGAATTCAGCTGTAATAATAAGCGATAGTTTTGATGATAGAGATGCATATACTAAGTTTACAAAACTGCTTGAAAATAATATAGATGTAGCTTTAGATACAAAGAGTTTTGGGACGACAACAGAAACTTTAAAGTATGCTGCTCCTCAGAAATCAACAGGTTGGATGTTGCCGACAGTTGGATTGATTGTTGATATATTTAATAATTTGTCTACAGTTAAAAAGAATGGGACTGAATGGACTTTAAATAATTCGAATGCTGGAGCTGGTCAAGATTCTGCTGATCAAGATCAGAAAGTAGAGATGATAAACCAGCTGAAAAGTTTATTTGACAATATTGGTGGTGGATTTGTTTGTGAAAATGCAGAAAAGGGTAAAAACCCTAATGTGTCAGAATGGTGGTGGAGTTCTACAGAAGAAGATGCTACAGATGCATATATTATAGAATTTAAAACGAATGGGCAAGCTAAAATATTGGATAGACAGAAAATCGGAGATAATGGTGTAATCCGCCCCGTATTCGCTTTCTAACAAATCACTAAGTTAACTTTTAAACTCCTTATAGGCAGTTGCGAAAGGAAATATCCCTATCGCAACTGCTTTTTTTATGTCTTTTGTCAGTCTGTTGTTGAGTAAATGTGTGATATGATTCGTATTATTAAATAAACGACAAACAAAAAAGTATGAAAAGAAATATATGGATGATGATTGTTGGGCTGTTAGGGTATGTAGGCCCCATGACAGCACAGTCGGTTTATCCCGGACTAAATCCGGAGAAATTTCAAGTGTCCCTGGCTGCTCCCATGGCGGCAGAATGTGTTGAATTGCAGGATGTACGCCTGCTTCCCAGTCGTTTCAGAGAAAATATGGAGCGAGACTCAGTATGGATGGTTTCTATTGGCGTGAATCAACTGCTGCATAGTTTCCGTACTACGGCCGGTGTGTTTGCCGGGCGTGAAGGGGGATACATGACGGTGAAGAAACTGGGAGGATGGGAGTCGCTGGATTGCGAGTTGCGCGGGCATGTCACGGGACATTTGCTGTCGGCCTATTCCTTGATGTATGCAGCTACGGGAAGCGATATATTTAAGTTGAAGGGAGACAGTCTGGTTAATGGACTGGCAGAGGTGCAGCAGACGTATGCGAACGGTTACCTGAGTGCATTTCCGGAAGAACTGATTAACCGGAACCTGCGGGGAACGAGCGTGTGGGCACCCTGGTACACCTTGCATAAACTCTTTTCGGGATTGATAGACCAGTACGTCTATGCCGATAACCGGCAGGCACTGGAAGTGGTGAAGCGGATGGGCGACTGGGCCTATGCCAAGCTGAAACCCTTGGATGAGGCCACCCGGAAGCGGATGATACGCAATGAGTTCGGAGGAATCAATGAGTCATTCTATAATCTGTATGCCCTGACGGGGGATGAACGTTATCGCTGGCTGGCGGAGTTTTTTTATCACAACGAGGTGATTGACCCCTTGAAAGAGAAACGTGACGACCTGGGAACGAAACACACCAATACGTTTATTCCGAAAGTCCTGGCTGAGGCCCGCAATTATGAGCTTTCAGGGAATGAGGAGAGCCGGGAGTTAAGTGAGTTTTTCTGGCATACGATGGTGGAGCATCACACGTTTGCCCCGGGATGCAGCAGCGACAAGGAACATTTCTTTGATACGAAGCAGTTCTCCAGACACCTGTTGGGCTATACGGGAGAGACGTGTTGTACGTACAACATGTTGAAGCTGAGCAAGCATCTGTTCTGCTGGAATGCCTCTCCGGAAGTGGCTGATTATTATGAGCGTGCCTTATATAATCACATCTTGGGGCAGCAGGACCCCCGGACGGGGATGGTGGCGTATTTCCTTCCTTTGTTGTCGGGAGCACACAAGGTGTACAGCACGCCGGAGAATTCATTCTGGTGCTGTGTGGGCAGCGGTTTTGAAAGCCATGCCAAGTATGCGGAGAGCATCTATTTCCATCACCGGGACAAGCTTTTTGTCAACCTTTTTATCCCTTCGGTCCTGAACTGGCGGGAAAAGGGAATCACGCTTCGTCAGGAAACCAGATTTCCGGAGGAAGAAACGACCCGATTGTATATTGGAGCAAAGCAGCCTGCGCGTGCGAAGATTTGTCTGCGTTATCCTTCATGGAGTGGAAAGGTGAAAGTGACGATAAATGGGAAAAAGGTGAAAGTGATCGGTAAGCCAGGTACATATATCACACTGAACCGGGAATGGCGCCAGGGTGATTGTATAGAAGTGACGTATCCTATGTCTTTTTCTCTGGAACCGGCTCCTGATGATTCCAGTCGTGCTGCATTGTGTTACGGGCCTGTTGTCCTGGCGGGAGAACTGGGTACAGAAGGCATGCAGAAACCGGCTCCTTACTCAGACTCATCGAAATACAATGACTATTATACGTATGATTATCATATTCCCGGAGGATTGTCGGTAAATCTGACGTGGGACGGAAAGTGTCCTGGAAAGACGTTGGAACGATTGGGGAACGGATTGAAGTTTAAGACAGCAGACGGTGTGCTGGTCTCCCCATTGTACGACATTCATCGCCAGCGCTATGTGGTTTATTGGAATATAAAGAATGGGAATTTATAAGGAAAAAAACAATGAGAAGTGAGATTTGTGAGATGAATAAATGGGGTATTTTATTATTATGTTGTCTGGGCTGTGTCTTTAAGGCGACATCGCAGGTGGATGTGAACTTGTTCAGGAATCCGCCTATGCAGGCCCGTCCTAATACGTATTGGGAATGGATGAACGGTAATATCAGCAAAGAGGGTATCACGGCTGATTTGGAGTATATGAAGCGGGCTAATTATGGGGCTGCCATGATATTTGAGACGGGAGTGGGCATTCCGCGTGGGGAGGTGGACTACAATTCTTCGCAGTGGACAGAGTGTGTGCTTCATGCCATGAAGGAAGCCGAACGGCTGGATATGAAGCTGTTTATGCATAATTCACCCGGATACAGCGGGACAGGAGGACCTTGGATTACCGTGGATAACTCCATGAAGCAGTTGGTCTGGAGCGAGGCCTTTGTTTCGGCGACGGGAAAGAAGGTGGTGGAAAAAAATTTACTCCGTCCTGTCTCAAAAATGGGATATTACCGGGATGCGTATGTGCTGGCGTATCCGTCATTAGACGGGGAGGAAAGAAGCTTCTCTGACAGGGTGCGGCGAATGACTCTGGATGGAAAAGTTCTTGACTGGCATTTGCTGTCGGATAATGATTTGTCTACACAATACCGGTTGGAAAAAGGGGAGAGCCTTCTTTTTGAGTTGGATGAGGAATGTAAGCTCCAGTCGTCTGACATCTTTCGTGGAGAACGGGAAAAACCGCTGGATCCCCATGACGGGCCTCGTGACTATCCTCCCGGATTGGTGCTGGAGGTTTCGGTCGATGGCAAGACTTTTGTAAAGGTCGGCCGTTATGACTCTCCTGCATTGCGTGCGATGGACGTGCTTTCCACATTAAACTTTGTCCCATGTAAAGTCCGTTATCTGCGTATAACTTCTGACAGAGGAACCAATTTGGCAGAAGTGGATTTCCATGCTTCTCCTCGCTTGGTTAACTATCCAGCGAAGATAAACTGTGTGAATGCAAGAGTGTCATTGGAGGATAATGTTCAGAAAGTGAGGCCTGATGGGGTTATCCGTTCGTCTGAGGTGACGGATATTACTCAGTATGTGGATGGGCAAGGACGTTTGCGCTGGAAGGCTCCCGCAGGCAAATGGACGGTGGTGCGTATCGGATACACCACTACCGGTGAAGTGGTGGCGGCTGCTCCTGATGCGGGAAGGGGACTTGATTGCGACAAACTCAGCAAAAAGGGAATTGACCAGCATTTTGACAAGTTCATGAGTCCACTACTGGAAAAGCTGAAGCCTTGGTGCGGCTCCACATTGGAGGCACTAGTTGTGGACAGTTGGGAATCTGGCAAGCAGAACTGGACTGAAGAGCTTCCCGCATATTTCAGACAAAAGCGTGGATATGACCTTATGCCGTATCTGTTGGCCGTAACAGGACGCATAGTGGACGGGGTGGAGTGTACGGAACGTTTTTTATGGGATTTCCGGCGGACTCATACAGATATGTTCCTTGAAAATTATGTGGAGCGTTTGAAAGAGCGTGCGGCAAGGTATAATTTGAAGTTTGCGGGAGAGGCTTACGGTGACGGGAACTTTGAAAGTCTGGAATTGGCCGCCCGTCAGGATTATCCGATGAGCGAGTTTTGGACACATTATATTTATGGTAATATTTCGACTACCATGCTTGCCTCGTCGGTGGCTCATGTGTGGGGACTGCCGATTGTACAGTGCGAGTGCTATACGGGAACTCCGTTCAACAGTAAGTTTACCGAGCATCCGTATGGGATGAAGGCTCTGGGTGATTATATCATGACTGCGGGGGTGAACCGTTTTGTTTATCATGCCACGACTCATCAACCGTATGTCGGTTCCCGGAAGGGGGTAATGATGACCATGGGACCTTTCGGAACGCATTTGGATCGGACTTCCACTTGGACAGGACCGTTTGGGGCATTGAACTTGTATAACGCACGGTGTGCTTATGTATTGCAGCTGGGACACTATGTGGCGGATGTGCTGTATCTGAAGGATGAGGCGATTTCAACGGGAGTGGACAATTATAATTCTGTTGTTCCGGCCACTCCTTACGGGTATAGATGGGATATTATCAGTGTGGAAGGACTGTTGCAACGTGTGTCGGCGGATGCGGGCAGGATTGTTCTGCCGGATGGCATGACATACCGTATGCTGGTTGTCCCTTCTTTGCGGCGGACAGCTCCGGAGACGTTGAGACGATTGAAAGAACTGGTGGAGCAAGGCGTGACTTTGCTGGTGTGCGGAGCGAAGCCGGCAGGCTATCTTGGACTTGACAAGCAGAAGGATGGTGAGGTACGTCGGTTGGCGGATGAGTTGTGGAAGAACCAGTCGTTGGGCAAGGGGAAGGTATATGTGAATTCCTCCATACCTGAAGTGTTGAAGCGTATGGGTATACAGCCTGATTTCAGTTTCCGGTCAGTAAATCGGGATGCGCTGATTCATTTTATCCATCGGCGCACAGGGAATGAGGACGTTTATTTTGTGACGAATCAGCGCAGACGCTGTGAGCGGTTGACTGTCACATGCCGGGTAGACGGGAAAGTTCCTTATCTGTGGAATGCCGAGACTGGAAAAACAGACCTTCCGGTGGAGTATGAAACTGGAAACGGACAGACAAAGCTGAATTTAGAGTTGCCGGAAAGCGGTTCTGTGTTTATTGTATTTAAGTCTGATATGCCTGTTGGAGAGAAAGAAATTGAAGAGGTTTCTCCGGTTCCGACAGTAGTTTATACTCGGAAGGGTATGCAAACATATTCGGATTCATGGGATTTGGCTTCTACTTTTACTTTGTCATGTTGGTGTAAACCTGAAACCTTTGCTGCCGGAGGACGGGGCTTTGTTTTGTTTCCTGCGAAAGGGAATGGCACACGGGCAAAGGTAGGATTTTCTATGGGACAAAACGGGGTGAAGGTGTACGAGAATGCGGGGGCACTCCGTATGGTACTGGAAGCGCAAATTCCTATTGAAGGCTGGACCTGCGTGACGCTGGTTTATAACGAAGGCATTCCTTCTTTGTATTTGAATGGAAAAATGGTGGCAGTCGGCAAAAAGTCGGCTTATGTCCGGTGTGTGCCGTCGATAGATGAGCCAATGGTAGAGGAACAATTGAATGCTGTATTCGAGGGGGACAATACTCCGCTGAAAGTGTTCGATTATGCTTTTACCTCAGAGGATGCCGTACGTGAGTGGGCGAAAGGGTTACCGCCGGTGGATGTCGGAGGTACGGTAATAAAGGATTTGTCGTATGATTGGACGGTACGGTTTCCCCAGTGGAGCCGGGCGCCAGAACAGATCAGTTTACCGAGATTGGTTTCGCTTCATAAACACGGTGACTTCAATGTAAGGCACTTCTCCGGTACGGCGGTTTATATGAAGCGGTTTTATGTGTCAGACAAGGAGTATGTTGGCTTGAAAGGAAAGCAGGTTTGGTTGAGCTTGGGCAGAGTGGAAAACATGGCGGAAGTGAGCTTGAACGGAAGTGATACCTGCTTGTTGTGGAAAGCTCCGTACGAATTGAAAGTGACCGGGCACATACAGATTGGTGAGAATTTGTTGGTGGTGAAGGTTACAAACTTATATCCAAACCGGATTATAGGAGATGAGTATCTGCTGGAGAGATATGATTATGATGAATATGGGCGGATTCGTAGACTTCCCAGCTGGTATCGGAACAATGATACGGAGAAAAGTCCGGAGCGGGTTTTATTTTTACCTTGGAAGTATTATAAGAAAACAGACCCGCTGCTGGAGGCCGGATTGTTAGGGGATGTCTCCCTTGTGGTAAAATAATCTGATTGTAGGAAAGCATGGATGGAAATGAGATTGAAGTGGACTACCTGCCTGATGTGGATAGTCTTGTTGGCTGAAATTCTTTAGTTATGCTATGAATATGTCGGGAATTTTATTTTATTTTGTTGTCTCGTTGAAAGACGAAATGTAGAAACCTCCAAAAACACTTCTAATGCATGAAAGTAACTGATCTCTTAATACATCAATTCGGACTTAAACTGATACTCATTTTCAGTTTGTGGGTTAAAGTGTTGGTCTTGCCAGCCGATACCTTTACTTTCCGGAACATTTCCAGTGAAGACGGTTTGGCTGACCTGACAGTCAGTACCATCTATAAAGATGCGAAAGGGTATTTATGGCTGGGTACGGCTACCTCGGTAGAACGGTTTGACGGGGTACGTTTCAAGCATTATCCGGTGTATGGAAACAATGAAAAGCTGAAGTGGGTGAATGTCATTGCCGAAACGGGCGGAAACCAGCTGTGGGTGGGCACTGAAACCGGTCTATGGAGAGTCGGAGTAGAGAAATTGGAACCGGTCTATCGTGACAGCATACAGGGAATTGTACGTGAAATCCTTTCGGACGAGAAGGGAAACCTGTATATCGGTAGTGGTGACGGTGTCTGGATAAGGAGGGCAGATGAAAAGCTGGAACGGGTGATACTGGACGAACGCACTCTTTCGCCGGACAATGCCGTGGTGGCCATGTGCCGGGAAAAAAACGGTGCATTGTGGGTGTTTACCAAAAGAGAAATGTATTGGGTTTCTCCCGACAGAAAGCAGAAGAAACATTATCCGAATCCTTTAATGAATGACAAGGAACCTTGTACGTATCGGGGAGTTGTATCAATTGGTGATAAATTATACATCGCTACGTTGGGAAAGGGACTTTTCTGCTTTGATAAACAGTCGGAGACGTTTTCTTCTTTTGTAGATGTGGGCTGTAACTTGATTAACAAACTGTCTACCGATGGGAAGGACCTGCTGTACCTGAGTACGGATGGAGAAGGGGTGGCCTTTGTCTCGGTGAAACAGAAAAAGGTGGTACGTACTTTCCGCAACGATCCTTCGCATGGAGAAAGCTTGCACTCCAATTCCGTGTATTCCTTATTGCTCGATCGTGACGGATGGTTATGGGTAGGTTTCTATCAGCAGGGGCTGGATGTGACAAATTACAATAGCGGGGCATTCTCAGTGTACGATTATCCTCCTTATTTTGATTCCCGCAATCTGTCCATTCGTTCCATTTGCATTTCGGGAAAGGAAAAATTGATAGGTACACGTAGTGGAGGGTATTATGTGGATGAGGTTCGCGGACGCTATCGTTTCTTTGCAAAACCGGAGATAAGGAGCAACCTGATTATGTGTTGCGAGAAGTTTGGCAACGAATACTATATCGGTACCTACGGAGGAGGGTTGTATAAATTCCATCCGGAGACGATGACCCTCAGTGATTTTGTTCCTTCCGAAGGAGAAGGCCCCTTCCCGAATGATTATATTTCTTGTATGGCAGAAGATTCGGAAAAACATATTTGGATATGTGCATCTTCGGGATTGTATTGTTATGACAGGCAGGGAAAACAGTTAGGACATTACACGAGTGAGAACTCTTCTTTGCCAAGTAATTCCGTATTCTATATGCTTTTTGATTCCAGTGGAAAGGCCTGGATTTGCACGAACAACGGGCTGGCCATTTGGGAACCAAGTGGCAGGAGAATCCGTACGGATGTGTTTCCCGAAGGGTTTATTCATAAGCAACGCATTCTGTCTGTATACGAAGATTTTGAACATCAATTGTATTTTGTGCCTGAAAAAGGAGAATTGTTTATATCTGACTTGCAGATGAACAGTTTTCGTTTCTGGTCTCCTTCTTCATTGCTTTTAGGTAAGAATTTATCGTTTGTGGTAGAAGATAAAGACAAATGGCTGTGGATTGGTACGAACGACGGGTTGTATCGTTATGACAAGAAAGAGGTTTTCATTCCCTACAGCTTTGCCGATGGAGTGCCTAATCCCATTTTCTTTACCTGTATTCCGGAAATAGATGAGCAGGGAGTAATCTGGTTTGGCAATTCAAAAGGACTCATTTCTTTGCGTAAAGACTGGCGTATGCGTGAGAACAAGAATACGTACCGTGTAGGTATATCTGGAGTGTTGCTGGAAGGAGAAGAACAGGATAAGGCGTTGAAGGAAACGTTTCCGGGGCAGTATCAGGTGACTCTTTCCTACTGGAGAAAGCACCTCACATTGTTGTTTTCAGATTTGACTTATACCGATGTGCCGCATACCTTTTATGAGTATAAGTGGGAAGATGACAAAGAATGGACACGGTTGGAAGGAAAATCAGAACTGGTGTTTTATGACTTGCTTCCAGGCAAGTATATGCTGAAGATACGACGTATGGGAGAACCGGATTCCGCGTCTGTGCTGACGGTGGATATTTCTATGCCAATGGGTTATCGCCTGTTGTTCGGAGGCATTGCATTGATATTGTTGGTGCTGGCTGCCCTTGGTTATTATCTGGTAAAGACAAGACGACGTGCAACGGCCGATGAAACGGGAGTAGGAAAGTTGTTGGCCGAAGATGAGGAGCCGGAAGAAGAGAAAAAGGAGAAGCATATCTCCTTGACTCAGGAAGAGTGCGAGCAATTATTGGTAAAAGTGCGAAGCTGCATGGAAATACAGAAACTGTATATAAATCCGGACTTGAAGATTGGGCAGCTTTCCGATAAGGCAGGGGTGTCGGTGTACTTGCTTTCTTATTTGTTCAATCATTATTTGAACAGCAGTTACTATGATTTTGTGAACAGTTATCGGATTGAAGAGTTCAACCGGTTATTGGAAAAAGGAGAGCATACGCAATATACCCTGCAAGCCTTGATAGAGAAATGCGGTTTTAGTTCCAGAACTTCCTTCTTCCGCTATTTCAAGAAAGTAAACGGCATGTCGCCGGGTGAGTATATTCGTAAGTTTGATGAAAGGGAATAGTGGCATGTAAATTCGCTTGAAATATCTTTAGGTGGTTCCTCCAGTACCAAATAATTATTTGGTACTGGAGGAATTTGTTTTATAAAATATTGTAATATAAGCTGTTGAGCGATTTTCTTGTTCCATGCAAAAGGGTGGCCATTCTCTTGGCTGTATATATTTTTTCTTTGTGAAATACTGTCATATATTTGCATCCGTAATCAGTTAACAAAATGTAGATATGGAAAACATACTTGCACTTTCAAACCAATCAATCTCGGATGCTTATACGCAATACGCACGTTCCATCTTCCTTTATATATATTATAAAGTGGAAGATGAAGAACTGGCGCACGATTTGGTGCAAGACACCTTCTTACGTTTGATTTCCTATCGGGGAGAGATTTGTTTTCACACGGTAAAACATCTGCTTTTCATTATTGCCCGCAATTTGGTAAATGATTATTTACGCCGGTATTATAGGACACAGGAAGTGATGGACGAGTTGTATGAAAATACGAAATCGGAAGTCTGTGAGATGGAGTCCTCGCTTTATGCGGAAGAATTATCGGCATGCGAACGGGAGGCTGTGGCTCAGCTTCCTGCGCGACGTCGTAGGGTATACGAACTGATTCGTTTTGAAGGAGAGGATACTGCTGGAATAGCTGAAATGCTGAATCTTTCGCAGCGTACGGTGGAGAATCACCTGCGGATGGGAAGGGCTGAAGTAAGAAGTTATATCAGACAATGCATATAAACAATCATTTTAAATCATATAATATGGAAAATAAGAAAAGGAAATGGATTTGCGCCATGTTGGCGGTTTCTTTTCTGTTGGGTGCCTGTGAAAAGGAAGAAAACGGAGGAGAACAGAATGGCGATGCGGTGGTATTCAGCGGAGTTATCCAGAAGAATCAGGAGGTAACGGCTTCGCGTATACTGACAAGCAGTTCATGGGCAGGGTTGACCGATAATCGGGTGGCCGTGCGCATAGGGGATGTGGTGAAGGAATATAAGGTAGACGAGGAAGGCATGATGACTTCCGAACAACCTTTCTATTGGGAAAATGCTACGGAATTGACGGTAGACGCCTGGTATCCGTATAACGATGGGGCTTACAGTGAAACCGTAGTGGTAAAATCGGACCAGAGCGACAACAACAATTTTATTGCAAGCGATTGTGTGGAGGCTATGCAGGGCAAGCTTCAGAAGGAAACTCCACAGCTGGTGTTTGCGCATCGCACAGCAAAGTTGGTATTCAAGTTTTATCCTACGGAAACTGGTTATACGAACAAAATCGTGTACGACGGACTGACCGGAGTGGAAAATGATGCGAAGGAAATCATTTTCAATCCCTCAAACGAGGTGTTGCTTGCTCCTCAAACGCTTCCGGCAGGAAAGGCTGTGCTTCGGGTGTTGATGAACGGTCACTGGATTGACTTCGGTGTTGTTTCTCCAGAACAGGATGTGGAACTGAAGGCTGGTGTAAGCCATATTTTCAAGGTTGAAGTAGATGAAATTGAAGGTGTTTCTATCACTTATCAGGGAGATGCAGCTTGGAATTATATAGAAGAGACATTAGCAGGCAATAGTCCGGCGCTTACACCGGGAATGGATGGTCAATGGGGTGTGGGGGGCAATACAGGTGCGATTACCGGTGAAAGCCCCATATTAAAGCCTGGGTCAGAAGATAGTCAATGGGGGATAGAAGATAAACCTGCAGAAATAACGGGGAAAAGTCCGAATCTGGAACCGGAAGTTGGAAGCGAAGTAGAATGGGGCACGGTTACCACTACGCTTACCGGAACAGTTGAGAGTAATTAAATATTATGATTTTAATATTAAAAATAATAACTTAAAAAGATAAACTAATGAAAACAAATGTATTCTTTAAGTCAGCATTCGTAGTTAGCTCATTAATGATGATGGTAGGTTGCAGCCAGGAAAATGTAACAGAACAGGTAGAAAATAATTTGTGTACCATGATGGTGAATGTGACAGAGAGTGGTTTCTCTACTATGAATGACGATTCGCGTGTGGTAACAAGTGATGATTATAAGACTTCTTTTGAGGATAACGACCAGATTGGTTTGTTTATAGTAGAAAACGAAACCGGCAAATTGCTGAAGAATATGGCTTTGACCAAGAACGGATCAAACTGGGACGGTACGGTTTATTATTATGACAATGCAGACTACATTGCTTACTATCCGTACGATGCAGAGTTGAAAGAAGTGACTTCTGTAGCAGACATTGAAAAGTATTTTAGCGATAACAAATATACAGACGATCAGAGCACAGAAGAAAATTACAGAAACTGTGACTTGATGACGGCGGTGGTGGAAGCTGAAAGTCTGACAGAAACTTCTCCGTTGAATTTGAACTTTACGCATAACAATGCATTGGTGGAATTCAATATACCTTACTATTCATATAGCACAGAAGCTGATGGTGCCGGATACAGATATTCAGTGCCGGTAGATTTAACATTAGAGTTGGGTGAAAGCACTACATTCAAACCTTATCAGGTGGCAGTAGGAAAGTATCGTGTGATTGTGCCTGTAGGTGAGTCATTGGCGTTTAGCGGAAAATTTACAGATGCTAAATTAAATAAGCCAGTATATGTTAATGCTGAAATTAAGAATGGGCTTGCTAAAAATGCCGGCATGGTTTATAATGTGACGTATACTGATAGTCCTACAGTAGGAACAATTGCAACAAGACCCTTGGAACCGGGTGACTATTACTATGCCGATGGAAACATTGTACCGAATGATTTTACAGCTGTACCGAAAGAAAATTGTATCGGTGTAGTATTTGCTACAACTACAAAAGGTGAAACTGCTTTGGATGGCACTACTACTTGCAGCAATGGCTATGTGATGGCTTTGGTGGATGCTACGCAGAATAAGACTGTAACAAGCGCTTGGGAGTATAAATGGGGAAATGACAATATTTCAATTGAAGGTCTTGATATCGTGAATGCAGGAAATGATTTGGAAGATTTTTCTTCCGTTATTACAAGAAATGAAGTTTCAGGTCGGGTAAATACACAATTAATTGTGGAAGCTGATAAGTATGCCAATGCTGATTATTATATTAAAAATGCAGTTGTAGAATTTGGAGCAGCAGATAAAAGTACTTCAAAATATGCAGCTCCTCAGAATACTACAGGATGGTTTATTCCTACTGCCTATCAGTTTACGCAGATTGTAAAAAATCTTGGTGCTGATGAAACTGGGAAATTTGATAAGGATGAAACTACTACTGCTTCTGATTACGACGGTACCCAGAAAATCTTAACAGAAGCCGCATTTACAAGAATCAATGGTATTCTTGGAAAGGCTGATGGTGTAATCGCTACAGAAGCTAAATCATACTGGACTTCATCAGTTGCTTCTTATACTACTACCGGCGAACCTACTACTACTACTACTTATGCTCCTGTGTACTTTAACCATGCTAAGGCAAGTGGTAAACTGAAAGGAGAATTTGTAGCAGCAGATTTCCCGACTAATGATAGTAAGAAAAACGTACGCCTGATTCTCGCATTCTAAAAGAAGGATACAAGGTAATAAAAGGTCTTTTTAAGTTTTCAATAGGTAATAACAGTCATAACGTTAATAATTAGGTCAATTGTATGAATAAAGATTTCTTGAAATATCCTTTGAAAAGAATTCTGTATTCTTCAGTGATGCTGCTTGCATTGGGAGGAGGGTTTGCGTCTCCTCTCTATGCAGAAGTGTCGGAAGCACGTTCCGTCATGCAGTCATACAAAGTGGAGGGTGTGGTGCTCGATGCAACCGATATTCCGGTGATTGGAGCCAGTATCTTGGAAAAAGGAACAACCAACGGGGTGATAACCGATATAGATGGGAAATTTGTACTGAATGTGTCTTCGAAAGATGCCATTGTAGTAGTTTCGTACATCGGATACAAGACGGTAGAGTTGCCGGCTTCAGATGCACGCCTGAAGAAAATCGTGATGCGTGAAGATACGGAGATGCTTGAAGAAGTAGTCGTGGTGGGTTATGGTGCCCAGAAGAAAGAAACACTGACCGGTTCGGTAGCAGTAGTAGGCGATGAAATCTTCAAAGACAAAGGTACGGTGTCTAACCCCCTTCAGGCTATGCAGGGACAGGTGGCCGGTCTGCGTATCACACGTTCGTCGGCTGCGCCGGGTGAAGAAGGATGGGGCGTATCTATCCGTGGTGCCGTGTCAAAGAACTCTACTGAACCTTTGCTTATCGTTGACGGTGTACCGGCCAGCAGCGTAAGTGAATTGTCGCAAATCAACTCAGCCGATATTGAATCTATCAACTTCCTGAAAGATGCTTCGGCGGCCATCTATGGTTCGAAGGCAGCAGGTGGTGTTATCCTTGTTACTACCAAACGTCCGGAATCGGGTAAGGCGCGTGTGGAATACAACGGTTCGTTTACACGCAAGATCGTAGGCTTGCAGCCGCGTTTGATGAGCCTGGATGAATGGACAGATGGTGTGATTCAGGCGCGTCAGAACGATGGATACGGTGAAGACGACAAGTGGATACGCTATGCTACACTGACTAAGCAGTTGAAAGGAAGCTGGATTGACATGAAAGACGGTACGGTACCCGATCCGATTCCGGGAGAATTTGTGGGAGTGGCGGATTTCGTGTTCCACGATATGAACTGGACCGATGTGTTGTGGGGCAATGCCAATTCTACACAGCATGACTTGAGTGTTTCCGGAGGTTCGGATAAAGTGACCTATCGTCTGTCACTCGGCTATCTGAACGACCAGGGAACCTTGCAGTGGGGTAATAACTCGAACGAACGATATAATGTACGTCTGTCCAACAGCTTCAAATTGACAGACAAATTTTCTATCGAGTCGAATGTGTCAGCCAGCCGTCAGCATCAGGTGTCGCCTACACAGATAAATGCCGTACTGGGTGTGTCTATTCCGCAGCCGGGTTTGCCGGTTTCTTCTATTGACGGGAAACCGTATGCCTGGGGAGGTATTCATGCACCGAACTGGCTGGTAGAAAAAGGTGGTGACAACAGACTGGTGGTAACTTCCATGTCAATCAGTGAGATGCTGAAGTATAATGTAATGGAAGGATTGGACATAGCGGCTACCCTGGGTTATACCACTAACACTGCGATGAGAGATGAACAATATCTTTCCATTGACTGGTATGACTATAGCGGTACATTGATTCAGAATGAGAACAGCCCCTACCCGGCACAGGACAAGTCATCTTATACCAAGAGTGCATCACGAAAAGACAGCTATACAGCTTCCGTGTTTGCCACTTACAACAAGAAATTCAATGAAATCCATGACCTGACAGCCATGGTGGGATGGCAATATGACAGAACAGACTATGATTACAGTGCGACTAAAGCCATGAACGTGGAATCGGCCATTACTTCCTTGAATGGTCAGGGCGAAGTCTATATTGACAAGATTGACAAATGGAAAGAAGCCGTGATGTCTGTGTTCGGACGTTTGAACTATAACCTGAAAGAACGTTACCTGATTGAAGGAAACTTGCGTTACGACGGTTCTTCCAAATTCTTGCCGGAAAACCGCTGGAGCATGTTTTACGGAGTGTCAGGAGGTTGGCGCGTGACGGAAGAAGCTTTCATGGAAGGTGTACGCGACTATATGAGCGACTTGAAACTGCGCTTCTCTTACGGTGAAGTGGGTAATCAGAGCGGTATCGGCCGTTACGACGGTGTGCAGCTGTATAATTACAGGACTGCCAGCGGGGCATATCTGGGCAATTCAAAAGGCACATACGTAGAATCGGCCGGTCTGGTCAGCACTGAACGTACCTGGGAACGTATCTATAACTACAACTTAGGTGTGGATGTGGCATTCTTCAATGGCAAACTCTCCGGTAGCTTTGAGTTGTTTATGAAGAAAAACAATAACATGCTGGTGGAAAGACTTTATCCGGGTGTACTGGGAGGAAGTGCTCCTGACATGAACACCGGAAAGTTTGAAGCGAAAGGTTATGATGGAAGCCTGACATGGCGCGACCAGATTAAAGATTTCCGTTATAACGTAGGAGCTACGCTGACTTACATGACCAACAAGTTGATTGACGGTGGTGAAACGGTGAAAGTAGCCGGTTACAATGCAGCTATCAATGGTTATCCGTTGAATTCCGTATTTGGTTATCGTTATGTAGGAAAGATTCAGAATGAAGAACAGCTGATGAAGTACATCCAGCGTTATGGAGGAAACAACTCCATCGACATGCCTACCAATTTGCGACTGGGAGATAACATGTATGAAGACGTCAATGGAGACGGAAAGCTGACACAGGATGACCTGGTTTACCTGGGTTCGGATGACCCGAAATTTTCTTTCTCTTTCAACTTTGGATTTGAATGGAAAGGATTCGACTTCTCGGCTGTATTCCAGGGAGTGGGCAAGCGTACTATCTATCGTGGCATAGACGCGTGGAAGGTTCCTTTCAAATCCATTTGGTTGAATACGTCTAACCAGTCTGTAGGTAATGTATGGAGTCCGGAAACTCCGGATAATTACTATCCTACTTACTCGAATAATTCATCCATCAATAATTATAACTACATTGCTTCTACCTGGTCGTCCGACAACGGTTCTTATCTTCGTCTGAAGGATGTGGTGCTGGGATATACCTTGTCGAAATCAGCATTGAACAAGATAGGGAATTTCCTGACCAACCTGAGAGTCTATGTATCGGCTTCCGACATTTGGGAGAAATCGTATATCCGCGACGGATGGGACCCGGAAGCAAGCCGAAGCGTATCAGAAAAGGAGCGTTATCCGTTCAATAGAAATATAACAGTGGGTATTAATGCGGCATTTTAAACGAATGAGACAATGAAAAGAAATATATGGACATCAATTTTAATACTGCTTGCAGCATTCAATTTACAGTCATGTCTGGACTTTGAACCGGAAACGCAGCTTGCAGACAGTAATTACTGGCAAAAACCCGATCATTTCAAATTGTTTGCTACACAGTTCTATGGATGGACGCGTGATTTCAAGCATTTGGACGGGACTGCTCACAGTGACGGGCGTTCTGATTTGCTGACAGGACAGGTGCTGGACTTTTACAGTAACGGAACAAATACCGTACCGTCGAGCGATAAGAATTATACGGATAACTATAACCGTATTCGCCAGACTAATATTTTGCTGGAGAAAGCAGAAGCTTATGCTACAGTTAGTGATATCAAGACGTATGTAGGTGAAGCCAAGTTCTTCCGTGCTTACTGCTACTTTGACTTACTTCAGATTTTTGGCGACGTGATTATTGTAAAGACACCTTTGGACATTGATTCGCCGGAAATGAAGAAAGCGCGCGATTCCCGCAATGATGTGGTAGATTTCATCATTGAAGACCTGAATGATGCAATTGACAAGTTGCCCAAGCACAGTGAGATTGCAGAAACAGATAAAGGACGTGTGTCGAAAGAAGCGGCTCAGGCTTTTCTGTCGCGCGTGGCATTGTATGAGGGAACCTGGCAGAAATTCAGAAATGAAGGTCAGCAGAACAGTGAACGGTCTAAAAATTTGCTGAATATCGCAGCCAATGCAGCCAATGAAGTGATTAAGAGCGGAACCTTCTCTTTGTTCAAACCGTCGGAGTTAGGCGACTGGGCGTATAAGTACTTGTTTATTCTGGAAGATGAAAAGTCGAATCCGGCCGGTTTGATGAAGAGTAGCAACAATGAATACATTTTCTCCCGTCGTCATGACCCGGTGGTAAGTACCATTGGTTTTAACTTGACAGAGGGTCGTTTAGGAAATGCGGTATATGTTACTCGTAAGATGGCTAACATGTATCTGACTTCAGAAGGACTTCCCATAGATCCGAAAACGCATGACTATTCTATGATGAATTCCGAGTTTCAGAAGCGTGATAACCGTATGAAGAATACCCTGATGGAACCGGGAGAATATTTCTGGAGCCCGGGTGGAGGTCGTGTTGACTGGAAAGGTGGCGAAACAGACAAGAGGAATGCGGTGTTCAAGAACTTCAAGCCGCAGAAAGGTACAGGTTATTTCCCACAGAAATGGTGTTGCGAACGCGACGGTGTGCCTACCGGAAATGAATCGTATGACTATCCGATTATCCGTTATGCGGAGGTGCTGTTGAATTATGCGGAAGCTGTGTTCGAACGGGATGATAAGATTGAAGACACTGATTTGCTGAAATCACTGAATTTAGTTCGTAAGCGTGTGAACTCAAAGATGCCGGATTTGACCAATGATTTTGTGGATGAGCATGGTTTGAGTATGCGTACCGAAATTCGCCGTGAACGTACGGTAGAGTTGTTTGACGAAGGTTTCAGAATGGATGACCTGAAACGCTGGAAAACAGCAGAAACTGAAATGCCGATGAACCTGTTAGGGATAAAATGGACGGGTACAGAATACAAGAATGCATGGACTTCGGCTGCTGGCAAGGCGAAAGATGCCGATGGCTGCCTGATTCACGAATCCGGACGTGTGTGGGAGGAAAAGCATTATCTTTATCCGTTGCCGACCGACCAGTTGCAGTTGAATACGAATCTGAAACAGAATCCGGGCTGGGAATAAGCTATGTGTAATTATGTAAAGAAAACAGGTTATGAGTAATAAATACGGAATAGTAAGTATAAGTTCATTCTTGTTGTGCCTAGGAACTTTATTTTTCTCTTCATGTGCAAAGGAAGATGTTTCGGCTGCAATGGATGAAAAAGTATTAATTTCTGGTATTGATTTGAAAGTGTCTCAGAAATTGCCGCTTTTAATCAATACCGATACGTTGATTGCTTATGAAGTTTCTCCGGAGGAAGCCTATAATAAGGACATTGTATGGAAATCTACCGATGAGAATATTGCTACAGTGTCGGAAACCGGACGTATTGTGGCACGCCGGGTAGGAACCGCAGTAATTTCTGCCATGCCTAAAATAGGATATGCTGTGACTTCTACCATTGAAGTGGAGGTGATTGACCGTATCATCTGCATTTCAGATATTGTGTTGAAGAATAAACCGGAAGATTTGAGTATTGTAGCCACTTCGTCTGTGCAGTTGGAGTGGGAAACGGTACCGCAGGCGCCTACTTATAATACCTTGGTATGGGAAAGCTTGACGCCGGAGATAGCTTCAGTTTCCGAAACAGGACTGGTAACGGGATTGAAACCGGGAGAGGCTAAGATAAAGGTCACTTCTATGGATCCGGACCGTTTCTCAAAAGAGTTTACCATCACGGTGACACCGGTCATTCCGATTTCGAAAATTTCATTTGATGGAGTTCGTACGGAATTTGGTTATGGTGAAGTGGCTAAGCTGGATGTGAAGATTGAACCGTCGAATGCAACCTTGACTGCACTGAAATGGGAAAGCAACAACCAGAACATTGTAGCTTTTGATGAGAATGGTGTACTGACCGTTAAAAATACCGGAAATGTGATGGTAACTGCATCGGCCAGCTATGAAGATGGAACAAGTGTGTCTGGTTCTGTTGAACTTCAGATTCCTTCTGGAAAAATCAATGAAGAGTTTGACTATGGCATGACTTGGAAGGTGAACAAGGTCAATGGAGAAAACTTGCAGGTGAAAGACGGTCATCTGATTGTGACACCGGTGCTCCAGAAAGAGTACGACAATGGTAAGACTACCAGTGTGGGTATTATTCACGATGGAGATTTGAAGTTCAATGCCGGACAATATCCGATTTTTGCGGTTAAGTTTAAGGTGCCTAAAGATATTTATGACGCATCCAAGCAAATTGAATATTTTTTGGATATGTGGACGAAGAATCAGACACCAGGTGGTAAATATGGTGAGGATACAAACAAAGGTAATAAGCAGATGACATATTATTATGCAGGTGAAGACTACCATATTTATTATGCAGACTTTACGGCAAAACCAATCGGTACTTCTGAAAAACTGCCGGAAAGTGAAATTACCATGGAAAATGTGGTATTCGAATGGTGGAAAATCTGGCTTGAACCGGGACAGAGCTGCAATTTGGAAATTGACTGGATTAAAACATTCAAATCAGTGGATGAATTGAAAGCGCTGGCACCTGAGCAGAACTAAGTCAGAATGTTATTTAAAAACTTGATTTTGAATAATAATAAATGGAGAAACGTATGAATCTAATAAATAAGTTATCATTCATTTTCCTGTGGCTTTTCCTCTTTACCGGATGCAAAGCCGAATTTGAGAATGGAGTGAGTGATATTGACAGTTGGGACATGGCAGACGAGTTTGAACCTACCATGGTACACCCCGGGGTATTGCATACCAATGAGGACTGTGAGCATATCCGGCAGATGATTGAAGAGAAGAAAGAACCTTATTATGCTACTTATCAGGAACTGATAAAAGAACCGAAAGCTTCGGCTGAATATAGCATTCAGGGACCTTTTGAGATCATTGCCCGTGATGGAACGTATGCCAGCACAAAAGGGAGGGCAGAAAGTGATTTTGATGCGATTTACCTGAATGCTGTCATGTGGATGATTACTCAAGATCCGGCGCATGCACAGAGGTCACTTGAACTGATGCTGGCATATGCAGAGGTTTTGAAAGACATTGATGGAAATGATACCGCATTAATGGCTGGTCTTGAAGGAATCAAAATTGTCTATGCATTGGAGATGTTAAGCCATACGTATGATAAAATCAGTGAGACTGATATCCAGAAAGTAAATGATATGCTTCGTAATGTCTTTCTTCCGGTGTGGGAGGAGTTTTATAACACCAATCCTTACACGAATGGAAACTGGGGTTTGCATGTGACAAAATCTTATATGGCTGCTGCTATTTTGTGGGACGATGTAGATATGTATAAGAAATGTGTGAATTTTTACTTGTATGGAAATGATAATGGTACTATTTCACATTATATTGATGGAGATACTGGACAATGCCAAGAGTCTGGACGTGATCAACAGCATACTATACTAGGACTCGGAGCCCTATCTGCTATCTGTGAGTTAGCTTGGAAACAAGGAAATGACCTTTATTCTGCATACGAAAACCGAGTCTTATTAGGCTATGAATATACGGTAAAATATAATTTGGGATATGATGTACCTTTTAAAACCTGGACGGATGTCACAGGCAAATATTGTAAATGGGATGTTATTTCCAAAGAGACCAAAGATAAAAATGGAGGAGTGGATACAGAGCGAGGTAATTGCTGGCAGCCTGTATTTTATATGGTATACAATCATTATGTAAACCGGAAGGGATTAAGCATGCCTTATACTGCTGAACTTCTTGGAACTTATCAGGAGCTGGAATATGACGGAGGACATCCAAGTTACGGTCCGTTGCTGTTTAATGATTTGAAGTAATGTCTCAATATTTATATTTATAATTGGTGAAAGCAGCCGGCCATTTGTGTCGGCTGTTTTTGAAGTCAAGCCACAGATTATGAAAAAGAAAACAACAATATTAGGCCTCCTGCTCTGCCTGGCAAGTCTGACATGGGCGCAGCAGAACGAGTGGGAGAACCCTACGCGATACGAGTGGAACAAGGAGAAGCCGCACGTGGACTTTGCGCTGTATGAGAATGCGGAGGATGCGCGTACGGAAGATTACAGCCGTTCGCCGTGGATTCATTCGCTGAACGGTACCTGGAAATTCCGTTATGCTTCTTCGATAGAAGAGAGTGTGAAAGATTTTTATCGTACCGACCTTTCGGAGGAAGGATGGCAGGAGATTGCCGTGCCGTCCAACTGGGAGCTGAAGGGTTTCGGCGAACCGATTATCCGCAACATCCAGTATGTCTTCTCACCGAATCCTCCTTTTATTGATGTGGAGAATCCGGTGGGTACCTACCGCACATGGTTCACGGTGCCCGCGGGATGGGACGAACGTGAGGTGATGCTGCACTTTGGTTCCATCAGCGGCTATGCCCGTGTGTTTGTCAACGGAAAGCAGGTGGGCATGACCAAGGCTTCCAAGTCGCCTGCGGAGTTCAATGTGACTTCTTTCCTGAAAGAAGGGAAGAACCTGCTGGCGGTGCAGGTGTACCGCTGGCACGACGGCAGTTACATGGAAGACCAGGACTTCTGGCGCTTGTCGGGTATTGAGCGCGATGTGTACCTTCAGGCGTATCCGAAGCTGACTATCTGGGACTTCTTCCTCAGAGCGGGACTGGATGATAATTATAAGCACGGGGTGTTCCGTGGAACGGTTGACCTGCGTGAGTTCAGTGGCAACCGGATGAAGCAGGGAGTGGTGAAGCTGGAACTGCTGGACAAGAATGGCAAGAAGGTGTGGGCGCAGAGCAGACGCTTCGACCGGGAGAAACAGGAGGAAACGCTTTCATTCTCCGGAACGGTCAGTCGGGTAAACCAATGGAATGCCGAGCACCCTTATCTGTATGACTGTGTGCTGACACTGGCCGATGCGTCGGGAAAACCGCAGTCGGTCACAGCCTGCAAGGTGGGTTTCCGCCGGATTGAAATCAAGAACTCGAAGCTGCTGGTGAACGGGATGCCGGTGTACATCAAGGGCGTGAACCGTCACGAGCACAACGACAGCTTGGGGCATGTGCAGAGCCTGGACATCATGATGACCGACCTGAAATTGATGAAGCAGCTGAACATGAATGCGGTGCGTACGTGTCACTATCCCAACCATCCGCTGTTCTATAAGTTGTGCGACAAATATGGATTCTATGTGGTGGACGAGGCGAACATCGAGACTCACGGAATGGGTTCCGTGCCTTACTTCAAGGATACGATTCCACATCCGGCTTACCGTCCGGAATGGTATGCGGCACATGTGGACCGCATTACGCGCCTGGTAGAGAGAGACAAGAACCATGCGTGCGTCATCGGCTGGTCATTGGGTAATGAGTGCGGCAACGGAAAAGTGTTCCACGATGAGTACAAGCGCCTGAAGGCGTACGACCCCGACCGCTTCGTGCAGTTTGAGCAGGCATGGGAAGACTGGAATACGGACGTGGTATGTCCCATGTATCCCAGCTTTGGCCGGATGAAGGAATACCGCAATTCCGGCAAGACGCGTCCCTACATCATGTGTGAGTATGCGCATGCGCAGGGAAACAGCAACGGAAATATCAAAGACCTGTGGGAGGTGATTTACGACAGCCCGAACATGCAGGGGGGATTTATCTGGGACTTCATGGACCAGGGATTCAAGACGCAGACAGAGGATGGCCGTACATACTGGACCTATAACGGAAAGATGGGCAGTCGCCGCTGGCTGGAGGATAAGAAAACGGAACTGAACACGGGTACGGACGGATTGATTTCGGCCAACGGAGTGCCTAAACCGCAGGCTTACGAGGTGAAGAAGGTGTATCAGTATATCCATTTCAAGGCAGAAGATTTGTCGGATGGAAAGATTTCGGTGCGCAACTTGTATGACTTTACCGACCTTTCTGCGTATGATTTCCGCTGGCAACTCGTCAAGAACGGGGTACCGGCCGACTCCGGACGTTTTGAGGTGCGCCTGAAACCGCATGCCTCCAAAGAGGTGAAGCTGTCGCTTCCGGAGATTCCTGAGGATGGAAATGAGTATTATCTGAACTTGTATGCCTATACGCGTGAGGCTACGGAATTGATTCCGGCAGGCTTTGAGGTGGCTCGTGAACAGTTGAAGATTGGAACGGGGGATTTCTTTGCCGTGCAGCCGAAAGCAGAGGGACAGCTGACTGCCGGAGTGAAGGGGAATGTGCTGTCGTTCCAGTCGGGCCGGGTATCGGGTAAGATTGACCTGAAGAAAGGAGTGCTTTTCCAGTATGCGCTGGATGGCAAGTCTCCGCTGTCGCAGTATCCGGAACCGGCGTTCTGGCGTGTGCCGACCGACAATGACTTCGGCAACAAGATGCCGTTGCTTTGCGGTGTGTGGCGTACGGCGCATGTAAACCGTTCGGTACGCAAGGTGTCAGTGGGCGAGCAGGATGCCAATGGAATCCGGGTAACGGTAGACTGGATGCTGGAGGATGTGCTGGTGCCCTATACGATGGAATACCAGATTTGTCCCGACGGTTCGGTGGTCGTGACAGGAAGCATCGACCTGACGGGACGGAAGCTTCCGGAACTTCCTCGTTTCGGTATGCGCATGGAACTGAAGAAGGACTATGAACGGCTGGTGTACTACGGTCGCGGGCCGGAAGAAAATTATACCGACCGTTGCAGCTCTACTTTCGTAGGACGTTATGAAGATACGGTCAGCAATCAGTTCTATCCGTATATCCGTCCGCAGGAAACGGGTAACAAGACCGATGTGCGCTGGGTCTCACTGCTCGACGCTCAGGGATTCGGACTGAAGGTGACGGGCTTGCAGCCGCTGGCATTTATTGCCCTGCACTTTACGCCGGAAGACCTTGATCCGGGACTGACCCGCAAGCTGCAGCATACAGTGGACGTGATTCCGCAAAAGAATGTGTGTCTGCATGTCGACCTGAAACAGCGCGGACTGGGAGGCGATAACAGCTGGGGAATGTATCCGCACAATGAATACCGCCTGCTGGACAAGAAGTACAGCTATAGCTATAAACTTCAGTTGGTAGACGGAGAATAAAGGCAATACAAATACTGAGAATATAATATTAAGGTGAAGACCGGAAACAGAATCTATAAAAGGAGGTTGCTTTCCGGTCTTTTTTGTTTCTTACCTAAAAAATGCATTCTTTTTTTAGGTAAATCATTTTCTTCATACGTAACTATTTACAAAAGCGTAAATTTGGATATGAAAATAAAAAACTTGATTTTCCTTGCCGGAATGGCGGGCTTATGTGCTTGCGTGAAAGGGACTCATACACAGAAAGCGTATGACTTTGCTCCTTTGGACTCCATCATTTCCGGCTGGATGGACAAAGGATATTATCCGGGCGGGGCAGTCTGTGTGATGAAAGACGATTCCGTTCTTTTTCGGAAAGACTATGGCGGTTTTACGGACAGCACGCAGGTGTATGTGGCTTCGGCCGGCAAGTGGGTAGCAGCGGCAGTGGTGGCAGCCGTGGTCGATACGACGGCTTTGGACTGGGATGACCCGGTAGAGAAATGGCTGCCTGAGTTTCGGGGAGATGTAAAGGGGAGCATTCCGTTGCGAAGGTTGCTTTCGCATACGTCGGGCATCCGGCCGTATCTTCCTGAACCCCGGGTTGACAATTACAATCACCTGGATTCGGCTGTGGCGGAGATTCTGCCGCTGGATACGGTCTTTACACCGGGCACACGCTTTGAGTACGGTGGACTGGCCATGCAGGTGGCCGGACGAATGGCAGAAGTGGCAGCCGGAAAAGAGTTTGAGACCTTGTTCCAGCAGCTGATTGCGGCTCCGTTGGGTATGCGGCATTCACACTTTACCCCAGTCAACACCGACGGAGGACATGCACCGATGCTGGGTGGCGGACTTTGTACGACACTGGCCGACTACATGCGTTTCCTGAAAATGATTTCGCACGAGGGAGTATATGAGGGTAAACGTATCTTGAAGGCAGAAACGGTGCGTGAGATGCAAGCCGACCAGGTAGGAAGCGCACAGGTGATGCCCGGAGAATATGTGGAACGGGCGCTTGGAAAGCATCACACGGGAATTTACGGGTTAGGAGAGTGGCGTGAATTACTGGACGAACAGACCGGAGAGGCGTATCAGATTAGTTCTCCCGGGTGGGCGGGGGCTTATCCCTGGATAAACAAACGCGAGGGAGTGTGCGGCTTTTTTATCGCCCATGTGCAGGGAGGCTCCAGCAAGGAAGATGGCTTCTCGTCATTTTACGGCAGTCCGGTCCTGTCGCGTACGGTATCAGAAATTGTAGAAACGAATAATAAATGAAAGAAAGATGAAAAGAGGAGTGTGTATATTATGGATGGTAATGGCCTGGCTGCAGACGGTTTGTGCCGGAGAGTGGCAGTGGGCGGTCACATTGAAAGGTTTTGTATCGGACGAAACGAAAAAGGAACCGGAAGCCTTCTTGTGGGTTCCGGCACATTGCGAGCGCCTGTCGGCCGTGATGTGGAGCCAGCAGAACATGACGGAGGAAACATTGTTTGAGATGCCGTCTTTCCGTGACTCGCTGGCTGAAATGGGAGTGGGACTGATTTGGATTGCTCCCGGAATAGACCAGCAGTGGGATGTGCGCAAAGGTACACAGAAAGTATTTGACCAGATGATGAACGACCTGGCGGATGTGAGCGGTTACACGGAGTTGCGTGAGGTGCCTCTCATTCCTTTCGGACATTCGGCCATGGCCACTTTCCCGTGGAATTTTGCCGCTTGGAATCCGGAACGGACACTGGCGGTGGTGTCTTTCCATGGGGACGCGCCGCGCACCAATCTGTGCGGTTACGGACGTGAAAACCTGGAGTGGGGACGGACGCGGAACATTGACGGCATTCCCGGCCTGATGATTGAAGGCGAGTATGAGTGGTGGGAAGCCCGGGTAAATCCGGCATTGGCTTTTCGGATGATGTATCCGGAGAGCTGCATCTCGTTTCTTTGTGATACGGGAAGGGGACATTTCGATGTGTCGGAACAGACGGCGTGTTACATTTCCCGTTTTATCCGGAAAGCACTGGAGCAACGCTTGCCTGCCGATGGCGGGAAGACGCTGAAGAAAGTGAATCCGGCTGCAGGCTGGCTGGTACAGCGCTGGTCGCCCGACGAACGTACAAGGCGTGCCACTCCTGCACCGGTGGCGCGTTATAAAGGGGATGTGCACGATGCCTTCTGGTATTTCGACCGGGAAATGGCGGAACTTACGGAACAGCGTTACAAGGAGCATAAACTGAAAAAGATGCAGTATTTAGGTATTTGCCGGCAGGGCAAGCGGGTGGATTATAATCCCAAATTGCATGCAGGGGTATTGCTGAAGTTCTTGCCCGAAGAAGATGGGCTGACTTTTCATCTGAATGCCTGCTTTACGGATTCGCTTCGTCAGGAAAGGACGGACGAACATGCTGAGGGAAAGATTCGTCTGGAACGCATTTGTGGTCCGGTGGAGCAGGTGGATGATTCCACGTTTACGGTACGTTTTTACCGGATGGGGATGTACAATCCGCGCCGCACGTCGGACATCTGGCTGCTGGCCAGTCATCCGGGCGACAAGCATTACAAGGGAGCCGTGCAGCAGGTAAATTTGCGCATCCCTTATCGGCTGACGGAAGGGAAACGCCAGCACATTCTTTTTCCGGGACTGGAAGACGTGAAGGCAGGAAGCGCACCGCTGCCTTTGAAGGCGGTTTCCGACTGTGGCTTGCCCGTATATTACTACGTGAAGGAAGGTCCGGCTCGCATCACGAAGAACGATATGCTGGAGTTTACTCCGATTCCGCCACGGAGCCGTTTCCCGATAAAGGTGACGGTGGTGGCCTGGCAGTATGGACTGAACGGAAAGGTACAGACGGCAGAACCGGTGGAGCGCAGCTTCTATATCTATAAATAAGACCTTTTTATAAACCGATATATAAATAGCCCTGACAGACTTCCCGTGTGAGTGAAGCATGTCAGGGCTACTTGGTGTAAAGGTTTTCCGTCCTTCTTATTTTTTAAGCATCTGGAACAGCTTGTCCAGCTTCGGCGACATGATGATTTCCGTACGGCGGTTCTTGGCGCGACCTTCGGCTGTTTCGTTATCGGCCACCGGCATGTATTCTCCGCGTCCGCTGGGTTGTATCTGCAACGGGTTGACCTTGTATTTTTCAATCAGGATACGTGCTACGGAAGTAGCGCGGATGACGCTCAGGTCCCAGTTGTCCTTGAACTGTGCGGTATGAATCGGCTTGTTGTCCGTATGTCCTTCAATGCATACATCAATTTCGGTTTGCTTATTCAACACTTCAGCTAACTTTCCCAAAGCCTCTTCTCCACGTTTATCCAGTTTGGCACTTCCGGACTGAAACAACAGCTTGTCGGACATGGCTACGTAAACTTTGCCGTTCTGTTCGCGTACGGTCAGTTCGTCACTGCTGAACCCCAGCAAGGCATCTTTCACGCTGTTGAGCAGGTCTTGTACGGTGGCGTTCTGCTGGTCAATCATGCCTTGCAGTTCCTGAATGGTCTTTTCACGTTCATCCAGTTCTTTCAGCTTTTCACCGAGCAGAGCGTTCAGTTTCTCCTGTTCATTCATGTTGCTTGACAATAGCTGCTGGTAATGGCGGATGGAGTTCCCCTGCCGGTTGGTATCTTGCTTCAGGCGGTCAATTTGTCCGCGCATCTTGTCCATTTCATTGTGGCATTCGTTCAGTTGTCCTTGCAGATGGTCGCCTCTGGATAGAGCCTCTATCCGTCCGTTTTCAGCAAGGAGGAATTTTTTCTTGGTGACGCACGAAGTACTGCTCATTATCAGTGCCCCACCCAGTATGATTAAACCTATTTTCTTCATAATCTGCAAATTTTTTTTGCAAAGATACGGTAGTTTGCGTGAATCGTATGGGGATAAGATCTTTTTTTTGTCTTTTTATACATGAAAAACGTTTACAGGGTATGTGGACTTTTTCAGGAAATCAACCTGGGCCATTTCTGAAAAATATAGTTAAATTTACCTCGACACGTACGTGACGAGGTCTTGACACGTTCGTGCTGATGTCTCGACACGTACGTGCGGAGAGGTTGATACGTTCGTGTCGAGGTATTTTTGTAAGTTCGTTTGCACTTTGGGGATTAAGAGGTTGGGAAAGTGTGGAGGTATGTTTAGATGGTAAGGTCCTGGAGGCTACGAATATTTTAAATTTAACATTGGCTTTTCTTATGCTTAATCATTAAATTTGTAATTATTGCATGCTAATCAATCTTTTAGAGAATATGGATAGAGATAGCTTCATATTATAAGGTAAATTTAAGGTAACTGATGAATAAAAGAAAAGAAGAATAAAGAACATGGCAAAGCAGTTACAGATTTACTGAAACAGGAAGAAGAAAGCATGACAGAGTTGTTGAATCGGTTTAGGAAATTGGGTTATGGAATTGAATGATAAAATAGTAATTTATCGTACCGCTGATGGACAAACATCCATTGACGTTAAATTAGAAGACGAGACTGTATGGCTTTCAGCTAACCAGATGGCCAATCTATTTGATAGGGATGAAAAGACTATAAGAAAACATATCAATAATCTCTTTTCCGAAGGTGAACTGGAAAAAGAGAACAACACGCATTTTTTGCGTGTTGATGGAGTGAAACAACCTGTTGCCTTTTATTCTTTGGATGTCATCATTTCCGTGGGTTATCGTGTAAAAAGCCAACGAGGTATTCAGTTTCGTATATGGGCCAATAAGGTGCTGAAAGAATATCTGGTGAAAGGCTATGTCGTCAATAAGGTTTTGACCGAACAGCGTTATACTGAATTGAAGCAATTGGTAACGGTCTTGGGCCGTACAGTCAAGACACAGGAAGCACTGACTTCGGAAGATGCGCTCAATCTGGTGGAAGTGGTTTCCGATTACGCTTATGCTCTCGATACGTTAGACAGATACGATTATCAGCAGCTGGCGGTAGAGCAGACCACTAACGACGTAAAGTTTCATGCTACCTACGAGGGAGCCATGCAGGCCATAGAAGAACTGAAGGAAAAATTCGGTGGAAGCCAGTGGTTTGCCCATGAGAAGGATGATTCCTTTAAAAGTTCCATCGGGCAAATATACCAGACTTTTGGCGGGCAAGATCTTTACCCTTCTGTGGAGGAAAAAGCGGCTATGCTGCTTTATCTCGTCACGAAAAATCATTCGTTTAGTGATGGCAACAAACGTATTGCTGCCACCCTTTTTCTGTGGTTTATGGCCGGTAACGGTATTCTCTACAATCCGGATGGGAGTAAGCGCATTGCCGACAACACCCTTGTGGCTCTTACGCTGATGATAGCCGAGAGCCGTACCGAGGAAAAAGATGTCATGGTGAAGGTAGTGGTAAACCTGATTAATAAGAATAACTACGAATGAGGGTAATTATAGGTGGCTGGGTGATTAATAATGAATAAAACAGAAAGCTGCCTGTATCCATCTTATTCAATTTTACCGTAACTTTGCCGCGCATTTTGAAGAAGGTAAAAAAGATGGATCACAGTGTGACTAAAAAACGTGCCCAAAGCAATGAGATAGATATGCTGAACGGGCCGTTGTTCAAGAAAATTTTGCTGTTTGCCCTTCCGCTGGCAGCCAGCAGTTTATTACAAGAGCTTTTTAATTCGGTGGACGTGGCAGTAGTGGGCCACTTCGTAGGAAGCAGGGCCCTGGCAGCCGTGGGAAGTAATGCGCCGGTCATCGGTTTATTGATAAACCTGTTTATGGGTGTTTCCATGGGAGCTTGTGCCATTATCTCCAATCACATCGGGCAGCAGGACGACAGGAGCATACGCAATGCCATCAGTACGGTGCAGTTGGTGGCACTTCTCAGCGGATTCTTTTTGCTGGTGTTGGGGCAGGTGGCTGCCCGGCCGATTCTGACATGGATGGGTACTCCGCCGGATGTATTGGATGAGGCGGTGACTTACCTGCGTATTTATTTCCTGGGAATGCCTTTTATCATGGCATTTAATTTCGGTGCTGCTATTTTGCGAAGTATGGGCGATACGCGGCGTCCGCTGTATATTCTGGTCATGGCCGGTGTGGTCAATACCTTGCTGAACCTGCTGTTCGTGATAGGCTTCGGCATGGGAGTGGCAGGAGTGGCTGTAGCTACAGGCATAGCCAATGCGGTCAGTGCCACTTTAATCATTCGTTTGCTGCGTAAGGAGAAAGAACCTTTCCGGTTGCATTTCGACAAGATGAAGATTCATGGGGTGGAGTTGAGCCGTATGCTGCGCATCGGAGTGCCGGCTGGAGTGCAGGGCATGATTTTCTCCATTTCGAATGTGGTGGTGCAGTCGTCTATCAACAGCTACGGAGCCGATGCGATTGCCGGCTCGTCGGCTGCGCTCAACTTTGAGTATTATTGCTATTTCATTATTCAGGGATTCAACGGGGCTGCCATCAGCTTTATTGCCCAGAACTATGGGGCCGGAAGAATGGACCGGGTGCATCGGGTGTTCTGGATTTGCATGGGCTCAAGTCTGGCTTTCTGTGCAGCCTTCAACTGGCTTTTTGCCTGGCAGGATGATTTCTTTCTGGGCTTCTTTTCGGATGTACCGATGGTGCATCATTTCGGGGCTATCCGCATGCACATTGTACTGGCCTGTCAGTTTATTGCCAGCAGTTACGAGATTGCCGGTTCGTCGTTGCGCGGCATGGGAAAGTCGCTGACTCCAGCCGTGCTCACGGTGTTTGGAACCTGCCTGTTGCGTATTGTCTGGGTGTATGGGGTATCGCCGGTGTGGAGAGGATACGATGTACTGATGATGGTGTATCCGGTGTCGTGGGTGGTTACCGGATTGCTGGTGCTTACGGCTTACTGGTTGTTTATCCGGAAAAAGAGATTGGCTTTGAACTAAAAAGAAATAGCCCCAGTTTACGCTGGGGCTATTTGCTATACTAAAGGATGAGTGTGTTTCTTATTCCCACTCGATGGTGGCTGGCGGTTTTGACGAGATATCATAGCAAACGCGGTTCACGCCTTTTACTTTGTTGATAATGTCGTTCGAAACCTTGGCCATGAATTCGTAGGGCAGGTGAGCCCAGTCGGCTGTCATGGCATCGGTACTTGTTACCGCACGCAGTGCTACTGCACGTTCGTAGGTACGTTCGTCGCCCATAACTCCTACGCTCTGTACCGGCAACAGGATTACGCCGGCCTGCCATACCTGATGGTACAGGGAAGTTTCGTTTCCGTTTGCATCTTTCACCTTCCAGTCGCGCAAGCCCTGGATAAAGATGTCGTCGGCATCCTGCAGGATACGTACCTTTTCACGAGTGATGTCGCCCAGGATACGTACAGCCAAGCCCGGACCCGGGAACGGATGGCGGGTAATCAGGTGCTCAGGCATACCTAATTCGCGACCTACGCGGCGTACTTCGTCCTTGAACAGTAAACGCAAAGGTTCGCAGAGTTTCAGGTTCATCTTTTCCGGCAGACCACCTACGTTGTGGTGACTCTTGATAACGGTACCGGTGATAGACAATGACTCGATGCAGTCAGGATAGATAGTACCCTGTGCCAGCCATTTCACATCCTGAATCTTATGTGCTTCTTCATCGAATACGTCGATAAAGCCTTTACCGATAATCTTACGTTTTCGTTCGGGTTCGGTTACACCTGCCAGTTCTGAGAAGAACTTTTCGCTGGCGTCTACGCCGATCACGTTCAGACCAAGGCATTCATAGTCGTGCAATACGTTCTTGAATTCGTTCTTGCGAAGCATTCCGTGGTCTACGAAGATACAGGTCAGGTTCTTTCCGATGGCTTTGTTCAGCAATACGGCTGCTACTGATGAGTCAACGCCACCGCTCAGTCCTAATACTACCTTGTCGTCGCCAAGCTGTTGCTTCAGTTCGGCTACTGTGGTTTCAATGAAAGAAGCGGCACTCCAGTCCTGCTTTCCGCCACAGATGTCTACTACGAAGTTCTTCAGCAGCAAAGTTCCGTCTTCGCTGTGGAACACTTCCGGATGGAACTGTACGCCCCAGAGCTTTTCGTTCTTTGCCTGGTAAGCGGCGATGGCTACTTTGTCGGTAGAAGCGATGATTTCAAAGTTGTCGGGGATGGCAGTGATGGTGTCACCGTGGCTCATCCATACCTGAGAATGTTCGCGGAAGCCTTTCAGCAGCGGGTTCTGGTGGTCGAAAGTAGCCAGGTGTGCACGTCCGTATTCGCGGGTGTTGGCCGGCTCTACCTTTCCTCCGTTGGTGTACGACATGAACTGTGCACCATAGCAGATACCCAGGATAGGATATTTTCCGCGGATGTTGGTTAAATCAACTTTGAAAGCCTTCTCATCATACACTGAGAAAGGACTTCCCGACAAGATTACGCCGATAACCGACGGGTCATCGTGTGGAAACTTGTTGTAAGGAACAATTTCGCAATACATGTTCAGCTCGCGCACACGGCGGCCGATAAGCTGCGTGGTTTGTGAACCGAAGTCAAGAATAATAATTTTTTCCTGCATATTGTGTGTGATGTAAAATGTAATCTATGCGTGCAAAGGTACGCATATTTTTCCTAAATCCGATGTGGCCTTTGATTTTATTTGAGGCCGAAACCTGTCATTTGGAGCTTTGAAAGCCTTATGGTATGCTTTTTTTAAGTTTTATATGTAAATAAGTAAGGAATAAATTTGTACTTTTGTCGCCGTATGAGCAGAATTTTGGCAATAGATTATGGCAGAAAACGCACCGGAATTGCAGTGACCGATCCGATGCAGATTATAGCGAACGGACTGACTACCGTACCGACACATGAGCTGATGGATTTTTTACTGAAGTATGTGGCGCAGGAAAAGGTGGAGCGCATCGTGGTGGGGCATCCCAAGCAGATGAACAATGAGGACTCCGAAAATATGAAGTACATCAAGCCGTTTGTGGCGCAGCTGAAAAAGAAGCTGCCGGACATGCCGGTGGAACTGGTGGATGAACGGTTTACTTCTGTGCTGGCACATCAGGCGATGCTTGACGGCGGACTGAAGAAAAAGGCACGTCAGGACAAGGCGCTGGTGGACGAAATCAGTGCCACGATTATTCTGCAATCTTATTTGGAATCGAGAAGAATGTAACTTAATAAATTTTTGAATAATATGATTTTACCTATTTATGTATACGGGCAGCCTGTATTGCGTCAGGAGGCTCAAGATATTACGCCAGATTATCCGGGCTTGAAAGAGCTGATTACAAATATGTTTGAAACGATGGACCGTGCTGACGGCGTGGGACTGGCTGCTCCTCAGATCGGGCTTCCTATCCGTGTGGTAGTGGTGAACCTGGATGTACTGTCGGATGACATGCCGGAGTTCAAGGACTTCAAGCGTACGTATATCAATCCGCATATTTTGGAAACAGGCGGTGAACTGGTTTCAATGGAAGAAGGCTGTCTGAGTTTGCCGGGTATCCACGAAAGTGTAAAGCGTCCGGACAAGATTCACGTGACTTACCTGGATGAAAACATGCAGCCGCACGATGAGTGGGTGGAAGGCTATCTGGCCCGTGTGATGCAGCATGAATTCGACCACCTGGATGGTACCATGTTTATCGATCATTTGTCGGCTTTGCGCAAACAGATGATTCGTGGCAAGCTGAACGGTATGGTGAATGGTAAAGCTCGTTGCTCTTATAAAGTGAAAACGGTGAAATGATCAAAAGAATCCTATACATATTATATATAGGTATGTTTTTCCCGGTGGTTGCCCTGTCGCAGATTAATACGGACAGGGTTATGACCATCGGGAAAAATGCACTTTATTTTGAGGATTATGTCCTCTCTATCCAGTATTTCAATCAGGTAATCGGGGCGAAACCGTATCTGGCTGAACCGTATTTTTACCGTGGACTGGCCAAGATGAACCTGGATGATTATCAGGGGGCGGAAGCTGACTGTTCGCAGGCGCTGGAACGCAATCCTTTTGTGGTGAATGCGTATCAGATTCGCGGTATTTCCCGTATCCGTCAGCAGAATTATCAGGGGGCTATCCAGGATTACCGCAAGGCCCTGAAGATGGACCCGGAGAATATCAGTCTGTGGCATAACCTGGCTTTGTGCCGGATGCACGAGGAGGAATATGCGCAGGCACGTGCGGATCTGGATACGTTGATTCGTATCTCTCCGCGTTATACGGATGCGTACCTGATGCGTACGGAGGTGTCGTTGAAACAGAAGGATACGCTGCAGGCCATGAACGATGCGGACAAGGCCATCGAGATGGACCGCTATAATCCGGATACATGGTCGTCGCGCGGTATGCTGTTCTTGCAACGTGGAAAGTATAAGGATGCGGAAACGGACTTGACGGAGGCAATCCGTCTGTCAGTACGTAATGCGGGGGTATATATCAACCGTGCACTGGCAAGATACCATCAGAATAACCTGAGAGGGGCGATGTCGGATTATGACCTGGCACTGGATGTAGACCGGAACAATTTTATCGGACACTATAACCGTGGCTTGCTGCGTGCGCAGGTAGGGGATGACAACCGCGCGATTGAGGATTTTGACTTTGTGCTCAAGATGGAGCCGGACAACTTGATGGCCCGTTTCAACCGGGGCTTGTTGCGCGACCGCACGGGTGATTATCCCGGAGCTATCGAGGACTATTCGGCGGTGCTGGAAGAATATCCCAACTTCTTGGCTGGGTACCAGTATCGTGCGCAGGCCAGAAGAAAGACGGGCGACCTGAAGGGGGCGGATGCCGACGAATTTAAGGTGCTGAAAGCGCAGATTGAAGCGCAGAACGGTACGAAGAAGCAGACGGCTTCGAACGACAAGACGCGTAAGAAATCGGATAAGAACGTGGAAAACTATCGCAAGATTGTGGTGGCCGACAATGATTCGGAAGACGACCGTTACAAGACGGATTACCGTGGAAGGGTGCAGGACAAGAATGTGACGATTTTGCCGCAGCCGATGTTTGCCCTGAATTACTACGAGCGTCCGGAAGAGGTGAAGCGTCAGGTCAATTATTATAAGGGTATCGATGACCTGAATGCACGCAGGGTGCTTCCGCATCGTCTGCTGATTACGAACAACGAGGCTTCGTTGTCGGAAGAGCAGGTGAAGCAGCATTTCGCTTCTATTGATGAAGAGACGGCTGCCATTGTGAAGGAGCCGGGTAATGTGTTGCACTATTATGCCCGGGCACTCGACTTCTATCTGGTGCAGGACTTTGACAATGCGTTGAAGGACTTGGACGAGGCTATCCGCTGTGACTCTACATTCTTCCCGGCTTATTTCAGTCGTGCACTGATTTACTACAAACAGTTGGAATACCGTAAGCGCGACCGGAAGTTTGAAGTGGAAACGGTAGAGGAACAGAACCTGCAGGTGCGTTCGTATGACTATAATAAGGTGCGCGAAGATTTGGACCGTGTGATTGAACTGGCTCCCGACTTTGTGTATGCATATTATAACCGGGGTAATATCTTAGCGGTGATGAAGGACTATCGGGCTGCACTGGTAGATTACAACAAGGCCATTGAGTTGGATCCCCGTTTTGCGGATGCCTATTACAATCGCGGACTGACGAATATCTTCTTGGGGAACAACCGTCAGGGTATTCAGGATTTGAGTAAGGCAGGTGAACTGGGAATATTCTCGGCCTACAATATTATCAAGCGATTTACGACAATAGAGGAGAAATAATTGGATGCAATATTTTTCTTTAACTAAAAAGTTTATATTTTTGCGTCTCAATAATAGATTAATACAAAAAGACTATGGTTAAGATAACTTTTCCTGACGGCTCCGTTCGCGAGTATAACGAAGGAGTTACTGGTCTGCAGATTGCAGAAAGCATCAGTTCCCGTCTGGCACAGGATGTATTGGCTTGTGGGGTGAACGGTGAAACTGTGGATTTGAATCGTCCTATCAACGAAGATGCAAACTTCGTTCTTTATAAATGGGAAGACGAACAAGGAAAGCATGCCTTCTGGCATACAAGTGCACACTTGCTGGCTGAGGCATTGCAGGAATTGTATCCGGGCATTCAGTTCGGTATCGGTCCGGCTATTGAAAACGGATTCTATTATGACGTAGATCCGGGTGAGGCTGTGATCAAGGAAGGTGACCTGCCTGCCATTGAAAAGAAAATGGCTGAACTGGCTGCCAAGAAGGAAGAGCTGGTTCGCCAGAGTATTTCAAAGGAAGATGCCTTGAAAATGTTTGGTGACAGAGGTGAGACTTACAAGTGTGAGCTGATTTCTGAACTGGAAGACGGTCACATCAGTACATATACTCAGGGTGCGTTTACCGACCTTTGCCGTGGTCCGCACTTGTTGTCTACTGCTCCTATCAAGGCTATCAAGCTGCTGTCAGTAGCTGGTGCTTACTGGAGAGGTCAGGAAGATCGCAAACAGATGACACGTATCTATGGTATCACTTTCCCGAAAAAGAAGATGCTGGATGAATATCTGGTAATGCTGGAAGAAGCCAAGAAACGTGACCACCGTAAGATTGGTAAGGAAATGGATTTGTTCATGTTCTCGGATACAGTCGGTAAGGGACTTCCGATGTGGTTGCCGAAAGGTACTGCTTTGCGTATCCGTCTGCAGGACTTCCTCCGTCGTATCCAGGCACGTTATGACTATCAGGAAGTAATGTGTCCGCCTATCGGTAACAAACTGTTGTATGTGACTTCAGGTCACTATGCAAAATATGGTAAAGATGCATTCCAGCCTATCCATACTCCGGAAGAAGGCGAAGAATACTTCTTGAAGCCGATGAACTGTCCGCATCACTGTATGATTTACAAGAACTCTCCGCGTTCTTATCGTGACCTGCCGTTGCGTATCGCAGAATTCGGTACGGTATGTCGTTACGAACAGAGTGGTGAGCTGCACGGATTGACTCGTGTACGTAGCTTTACACAGGATGATGCGCACATCTTCTGCCGTCCTGACCAGGTGAAAGATGAATTCCTCCGTGTGATGGACATCATCTCTATCGTATTCACTTCTATGGGTCTGGAAAACTTTGAGGCTCAGATTTCTCTGCGTGACAAGGAAAACCGCGAAAAATACATCGGTAGCGATGAAAACTGGGAAAAGGCAGAACAGGCTATTGTGGAAGCTTGCGAAGAAAAGGGCTTGAAGGCGAAAGTGGAATACGGTGAAGCTGCATTCTACGGCCCGAAACTGGACTTCATGGTGAAGGATGCCATCGGTCGTCGCTGGCAGCTGGGTACCATTCAGGTGGACTACAACTTGCCGGAACGCTTCCAGTTGGAATACATGGGCCCAGATAACCAGAAACATCGTCCGGTAATGATTCACCGTGCTCCGTTCGGTTCAATGGAACGTTTCGTGGCTGTGCTGATTGAACACACTGCCGGTAAGTTCCCGTTGTGGCTGACTCCGGATCAGGTGGCTATCTTGCCTATCTCGGAAAAATTCAATGACTATGCCGAGAAAGTACGCATGGAATTGAGAAAGTATGACGTACGTGCATTGGTAGATGACCGCAACGAAAAGATTGGTCGTAAGATTCGTGACAACGAAATGAAACGTATCCCTTACATGCTGATTGTGGGCGAAAAAGAAGCCGAAAATGGTGAAGTTGCCGTACGTAAGCAGGGTGAAGGAGACAAAGGAACCATGAAAATTGAAGAATTTGCAAAAAATATTGCAGAAGAAGTTCATAATATGATAAATAAATGGTAAATTTGCAGCCGTTTGCTGACAGAATCAAAATTCTGCGGCAAACGGACTTTAAAATAAATAATTTATAAATTCAAAAAACAAACAGGAAGACACTATTTTTAATGAAAAATGACACGTTAAAAGGGCAACACCGAATCAACGAACAGATTCGCGCCAAAGAAGTACGTATTGTGGGAGATGATATTGAATCGGCGGTATATCCGATTGCGCAGGCTTTGAAACTTGCGGAAGAACATGAAGCCGACTTGGTCGAAATTTCACCTAACGCAGTTCCTCCAGTTTGTCGAATTATAGATTATTCTAAATTCCTCTATCAGCTGAAAAAACGCGCAAAGGAACAGAAAGCTAAACAGGTGAAGGTAAACGTGAAGGAAATCCGTTTCGGACCTCAGACCGACGAACACGATTACAACTTCAAACTGAAACATGCCATCGGTTTCTTGCAGGATGGAGATAAGGTAAAAGCATACGTGTTCTTTAAAGGACGTTCCATTTTGTTCAAGGAACAGGGAGAAGTGCTCTTGCTCCGTTTCGCCAACGACTTGGAAGACTATGCAAAGGTAGAGCAGATGCCGTTGCTCGAAGGAAAGAGAATGACCATATCATTGTCTCCGAAAAAACCGGGAGCTCCGAAAAAGGCTGCAAAACCAGAACCTGCGAAGGTGGTTGAAACCAAAGAATAAAGAAAAGAAAGTGCGTAACGCGCCGGTATAGTGCGTTACCATGTGAATAATAATAATTAAAATTTTAACAAGATGCCAAAGATCAAGACTAACTCCGGTGCTAAAAAAAGATTCGCTCTTACCGGAACAGGTAAAATCAAAAGAAAGCACGCTTTTCACAGTCACATTTTGA
>OGGG01000083.1_pt1 | contig 101007 bp, 85 predicted proteins | sample 1571201 | NCBI WGS metagenome assembly OGGG01 (sample SAMEA2581946, study PRJEB24529) | metagenome | biome: Human gut stool | place: China | collected 2011 | reverse complement strand
AACCGCCGTACACGGTTTTGCAGACCGCTGACTAAGCCACTCATCCAAGGAACCAATCTTGGTGGCAATTGTTTTTCTCAATTGCGCTGCAAAGGTATAACTATTTTTTTTAAATGGCAATATTTACGCCTCTTTTTTTGCGACTTTTTTTATGCCACACCCTTTGCTTTGGGCGAGTTTACACCCGGAACATCCACATTCACAACTCTTTGAACCCTTTTTCAAGCCGGTGAAAAAATGATAAATATGTTTCCCTGCATAAGCCATGCAGAGAAACACAATGATATATACAACGAGATTTTGCAGATTCATGACATTGTTTTTTTAAGTGAATAAACTTCCGATCTGGTAGACCGCAAACGAGATGATCCAGGCCAGTGCGGTGGTGTAGAAGGCTGCGAAGGCTGCCCACTTCCAGCTGCCGGATTCTTGTTTGATGGCCGCAATGGTAGCGATACACGGAAAATAAATCAGGATGAACAGCATGTATCCGAAGGCCACCAGCGGCGTAATAGGAATACGGTTGGAGAGATCCACGTTGTCGACATCCGATTCATTGGTGTACAGCACTCCCAGCGTACTTACCACAAGTTCTTTCGCTCCCACGCCCGACAGGATTCCGATTCCCATTTTCCAGTTGAATCCCAGCGGTTCGATAGCCGGTTCAATGGCCTTTCCGATCTGTCCGATGTACGAATTCTCCTGTTGCTCAGCCGGAGTATCGTATGCTGAATGATTTGGGTAATAGCCCAGGAACCAGATAATGATAGAAGCAATCATGATGATTCCTCCCATTTTCTTCAGGTACTGTGCTCCTTTCTCCCAGGTATGACGGAAGACCGATTTGGCCGTAGGCATACGATAGGGAGGAAGCTCCATTACAAACGGGGTGTCATCGCCTTTCACGATGAACAGGCTCAGTACACGGGCCATCAGGACAGCCAGCAGGATACCGATGGTATATATGCTGAACAGTACCAGACTGGCATTGTGCGGGAAAAGCGCTCCGATCATGACCAGATAGATGGGCAGACGGGCACTGCACGAGATGAACGGAGTAATCAGCATCGTCACCAGCCGTGATTTCCGGCTTTCGATGATGCGGGAAGCCATGATGGCCGGTACGTTACATCCGAAGCCCATGATGAGCGGAATGAACGACTTGCCGTGCAGCCCCATTTTGTGCATGATCTTATCCATGATGAAGGCCGCACGTGCCATGTATCCGGAGTCTTCCATGAAAGAGATGAAAAGATAGAGCAGCAGGATGTTCGGCAGGAACACAATCACTCCGCCTACTCCTCCGATGATACCGTCTACAATCAAATCCTTCAGTGGTCCTGCCGGCATCTGCGTTTCTACGATACTTCCCAGTCCGGCTACCAGCCATTCAATCCATGCCTGCGGATAGGCTCCGAAAGTGAAAGTACATTCAAACATCAGGTAAAGGAAGATGAAGAATATCGGGAATCCCCATACGCGGTGTGTGACGATGCTGTCCACAATCCGGGTAAACATTTCGGTATGCTGGTTCTTTTCCACATACGTTTCCTTCAGCGCACCGGTAATGAAACCGTATTTGGCATCGGCAATCGCCTGTTCGCTGTCTTCGTTGATGGAAAGCTTCAACCGGGCGATTTCCTTTTCCTTTACGGCCAGGATCTCCGCACAGTTGGGCAGGAGCGTAATGACATTCTGTTCGATTTCCTTGTCGTTCTCCAGAAGTTTTATGGCAAGGAAACGGGTAGAATACTTATGACGGATGCTTTCTGTCTTTCCGATTTCCTTCTTGATGGCATCAATGCTCCGTTCCAGTTCCGGACCGTGATTGATATGGATGTGCCGGATAAAGCTCTTTCCCTGCGTCACGTGTTCCTCTTCGGCGTGGCTGCCGTATTTGTGGTCGGGTACATACGAATCATGCCATTCGCGGTACGCCCTCATTACCTCATTCTGGATTTCCTTTTTCTGTCCCATGAAGTCGGCCCCTTCATAGAGTCCGATGATTACGTGGAAGAGCGTATCGATACCCTTTCCGTTGCGGCTGATGGTCGGTACAATGGGGACTCCCAGCAATTCTCCCAGTTTTTTGTAATCCAGGACATTCCCGCTATGCTCCAGCATGTCATACATATTCAGTGCGATGACCATCCGGACATTCATGTCAATCAGCTGCGTGGTCAGGTAGAGGTTGCGCTCCAGATTTCCCGCATCGATTACGTTGATGATTACGTCCGGAGTTTCCTCAATGATGTGTTTTCTCACATAGAGTTCTTCCGGACTGTAAGCCGACAATGAATAGGTTCCGGGAAGGTCGACCAGGCGGAACTGGTATCCCTGGAATTCGAAGAAACCCTCTTTGGCGTCTACCGTCACCCCGCTGTAGTTGCCTACATGCTCATGCGCACCCGATGCGATGTTGAACAGCGAAGTCTTTCCGCAGTTGGGGTTACCCACCAGTGCCACATTGATGGTACGCCGCTTGCCCTGGGCAATCTTGACCATCTCCTCCTCCGGTACCGGTACGTTTTCGGTAATCGGATTGTGGAAACACTCGTCCTTCATCAGTGTCCGTGCTTCTTCCTGGCTGACAACTTCAATCATGGAAGCCTCTTGCCGGCGGAGGGATATCTCGTATCCCATGATTTTATATTTGATAGGATCTTTAAGCGGGGCGTTCAGTATCACTTCTACGGTTTTTCCTTTGACGAATCCCATTTCGACGATGCGCCGGCGGAATCCTCCGTGCCCCATGACTTTAATGATTACACCTTTTTCTCCGGTGCTAAGTTCTGACAGTCTCATACTTCATTCTATTTTGCGGCAAAGATATATGATTGGCTTTGTTTACGCAAACTATTTAGAATGTTTTTAAATAAAGCCGGTGCGATTTCCTTTTTTAATCTCTTTGAAGCGGTTTTTGTACATTTGTAATATGCTTATACAAAAGGTCAATCAATGTATTTCTGACAAGCATCTGCTGAATCGTCACGATCGGGTACTTGTCGCCTTGAGCGGGGGAGCGGATTCAGTTGCTCTGCTGCGCGTGCTGCTGCATGAGGGATACGACTGTGTGGCAGCTCACTGTAACTTTCATCTCCGGGGGGCGGAATCGGACCGGGACGAAGGGTTTGTACGTGCCTTGTGCGAGCGGCTTACCGTGCCGCTGGAGGTGGTGCACTTTGATACTGCAGCCTATGCGGTACAGCACAGCTGTTCCATTGAGATGGCGGCACGTGAGTTGCGTTATGCCTGGTTCGAGCAGGTGCGGCAGCAGACCGGGGCTTCGGTCATAGCCGTGGCCCATCATAAGGATGACAGCGTGGAGACTTTCCTGCTGAATCTGATACGCGGAACCGGTATCCGGGGACTGCGGGGCATTACGCCGGTCAACGGTAGAATCGTGCGCCCGATGCTGGAAGTCTCCCGTGCCGAAATCCTTTCGTACCTGCAGGCCATCGGACAGGATTATGTGACCGACAGTACGAATCTCGAAACCGACTTTACCCGTAATAAGATCAGGTTGAAGGTGTTGCCTTTGCTGGGAGAAATCAATCCTTCCGTCTCGGATGCGATTTTTGAAACGGCCTCCCGCCTGGTGGATGTGGAGGAGGTGTACCGGAAAGCTATACAGGAGGCTTGCCGTCGGGTGAGTGTCTCCGAAAGGGAGGTCAGTATTCCGGCATTGCTGGGAGAGACTGCTCCCAGGGCGATTCTTTTTGAACTGTATGCTCCTTTGGGATTTAACGCGTCGCAACTGGATAACATTTACCGGAACCTTCAGGTGAAAGGCATGTCGGGCCAGTTGTTCTATTCTCCGGAATACGTGTTGCTGCGGAACCGTGATTCCCTGGTTCTGGAGTTCAGGGAGAAACCGGAAACTGCTTTGTCGCTTGTGGTTGAGGCAGTGGACCGGGAGGAACTGAAGGCTGATTTCTCCGACCGCACGAAGGCTTTCCTGGATGCGGATAAGGTGACCGGTACGCTGACACTCCGCAAATGGCAGTCGGGCGACCGTTTCATTCCTTATGGGATGAAGGGATATAAAAAGGTAAGGGACTACCTGCGCGACGGTAAGTTCTCCTTGTTCGAAAAGCAGGAGCAGTGTGTGGTGTGCATGGGAGAGGAGATTGTGTGGCTGGTCAACGAGCGTTGCGACCAGCGTTTCTGTGTGACGGCCGCTACCCGGCGGGTGCTGGTGCTTTCGGTCCGTCCGGCGCAGTAAGAATACCAAGATTTGGGGATTGTGCATTTGGTATGAATCGTGTTTCTTTGCAAAAGAATTTAAAATATGAATATACAACTGAATATGTGTGGCACTAAGATATATCGGGCAACGGACAAGATGAGTGATCTGATTTGTGAGAACTACGCGCTGTTGCAAGTACTGAGCCGTTTCGGAGTTCCCTTGGGCTTCGGTGACCGTTCGGTAAAGGAAGTCTGTGAGATGAATCAGGTAGACTGCAATACCTTCCTGACAGTGGTCAATTTCCTGACCGAGGGCGGGAACCGCATGCAGGATCATGTAAAGGAGATTTCGGTCTCTGCCCTGATGAACTACCTGCAGCAGTCGCATTCCTTTTTCCTTGATTTCCAGTTGCCTACGCTCCGCCGGAAATTGCTGGAGGCGCTCGACTGCTCGGCGCAGAACGAGGTCACCCCTCTGGTGGTCCGCTTTTTCGATGATTATGTGAACGAGGTGCGCAAGCACATGGAATACGAGAACGTAAAGGTCTTTACCTACGTGTCTGCCCTGCTGAACGGAGAACATCCCTCGGGTTTCAGCATCGGTGTGTTTGCCCGCCGTCATGATCAGGTAAACGCCAAACTGACAGAGTTGAAGAACATTATTATTAAGTATTATCCGGCTACAGGCAACAATCAGTTACTGAATGCGGTCTTGTTTGATGTTTTCAGTTGTGAAGAAGATCTGGCATCGCATAACAGGGTAGAAGATTATCTGTTTGTTCCTGCGGTAATGGAACTGGAAGAGAAGTTGAAATGAAACCTCAGGAAACTATTTTTATAGCTGTTGCCGAAACCTCCGTCATTGTCAGAAGCGGACTGGTTACGGTGTTGAAGCGCTTGCCTGATTTGAGTGTTCAGACAGTGGAGATTACCTCGAAGGAAGGACTTTCGCATTGTATGGAGGCCCATACTCCGGATATCCTGATTATCAATCCTCAGTTTGAGGGCTGGTTCGACCTCGAGGGGTTCAAGGCCCGGTATGCGGATGCGGAGGTGAAATACATTGCCTTGCTGTGTTCGTTTGTGGATGCCAATCAGCTGAAGGGATACGATGAACGTATCAGTCTGTATGACGATGCCTGTGTCCTGGAAAACAAACTTGCCACGCTGATGAACTATGCCGACAATGAAGAGAGTGATCCGAATACCTTGAGTCAGAGAGAAAAGGAGATTGTGGGCTGTGTGGTTCGTGGAATGACCAACAAGGAGATTGCAGAAAAACTGTATATCTCCGTGCATACGGTCATTACGCACCGCCGCAACATCACCCGCAAACTGCAGATCCATTCGGCCGCAGGTCTTACCATCTATGCGATTGTAAACAAACTGGTCGAATTGAGTGAAGTGAAAATGAATCTGTAAGACGAGGGAGTTGTATGAAATAAATACCTAAAAATGGGTATTGCACACATGGCGGCAACTCCTTACCTTTGCAGTGTTAGTCATATGAAATTACGTAAAACCACAAATTAAAAAGTTAGTTATTAGTTGGGTGCACCCTGCGAAGTGATTCGCGGGGTGCACGCAGTTTTTACAGGTATTAATTATATTTAACGCCCATTTTTATCTGGATAAATAATAAGTTCTACTTTTGCTGTGCAAAAACAAAAAGACGTATGAAAGTAGGATTATTTATACCTTGTTACATTAACTCCGTTTTCCCCCAGGTGGGTGTAGCATCTTACAAATTGCTTAAAAGTTTGGGGGTGGAGGTAGACTATCCGTTGAATCAGACCTGCTGTGGCCAGCCTATGGCGAATGCAGGATTTGAACACGAGTCGGTAGAGTTGGCTAAACATTTTGATGAACTGTTCAAAGACTACGACTATATCGTGGGACCTTCCGCCAGTTGTGTGGCCTTTGTCAGAGACCATTATGGCAAGCTGCTTGCCGGAGAGACACATCGATGTGCCAGTGAAGGACGTATCTACGATATCTGTGAGTTCATCCACGACCAGATACGCCCTACCGAGCTGAAGGCTTCTTTCCCGCATAAGGTCAGCATCCAGAACAGCTGCCACGGAGTCCGTCTCCTTCATTTGTCTTCCCCTTCCGAAATGAACATTCCTTATTACAACAAGCTGCGAGACCTGTTATCCCTGGTGAAGGATATTGAAATCGTTGAACCGGAGCGTCCCGATGAATGCTGTGGATTCGGAGGTATGTTTGCGGTAGAAGAACATGAGGTTTCCGGACGCATGGGCCGTGACAAAGTACAGCGGCACATCGATACGGGTGCTGAATACATCGTTGGAGCCGACAGTTCGTGCCTGATGCACCAGAACGGCATTATCTCCCGTGATCATCTGCCCATCAAAACCATTCACATTGTAGAAATTTTAGCAGCAGGACTATGAGTACCAAACATTCTAAGGCAGCCGGCCGGTTTCTTCAGCATAAAGAACTGGCTGCATGGCACGATGAAACCCTCTGGATGGTGCGTGCCAAGAGAGACAAGATAAGCAAGGAACTTCCGGAGTGGGAGGATTTGCGCAACATGGCTGAGGCCATCAAGATGTACAGCAACAGTCACCTCGATACGTTGCTGCAGGAGTTTGAGAAAAACGCACAGGCCAACGGTGCCCATGTCTACTGGGCGAAGGATGCCGATGAATATTGTTCCATCGTCCATCATATCCTGGAGTCGCATCATGTGAAGCATTTCATCAAGAGCAAGTCGATGCTTGCCGAGGAGTGCGGCCTGAATGAATACCTGGAAGACAAAGGAATAGAGGTTGTGGAAAGCGACCTGGGAGAACGCATCCTGCAGCTCATGCACAAGCGTCCGAGTCACATCGTACTTCCGGCCATTCATATCCGGAAGGAAGAGATTGGAGAACTGTTCGTCAAAGAGATGGGTACGGAGCCCGGCAACAATGACCAGACTTACCTGACTCATGCGGCACGCAAGAACCTGCGCCATAAGTTCATTGAGGCGGAGGCTGCCATGACCGGGGCCAACTTTGCCGTAGCTTCCACCGGAGAGTGTGTGGTCTGCACGAATGAGGGGAATGCCGATATGGGAACCTCACAGCCGAAACTGCAGATTACGGCTTTCGGTATGGAAAAGATCGTTCCCGACCGGGAGGCACTGGGAGTGTTCACCCGTTTGCTGGCACGTTCGGGTACGGGACAGCCGATTACAACTTACACTTCTCATTATCGCAAGCCGAGAAAGGGGGGAGAACTGCATATCATTATCGTTGACAACGGACGCAGCCAGATTCTGGCCGACAAGGAACACGTAAAGACCTTGAACTGCCTGCGGTGCGGTGCCTGCATGAACACCTGTCCGGTGTACCGCCGTTCGGGAGGATATTCGTATACCTATTTCATTCCGGGACCGATCGGTATCAACCTGGGTATGCTGAAGGCGCCGTTGCATTATTATGATAATGTATCGGCCTGTTCGCTCTGTCATTCGTGTCAGAATGTCTGTCCGGCGAAGGTAGACCTGGCCGACCAGATTTATTGCTGGCGTCAGCAGCTGCAGCGTCTGGGAGTGGCCAGTACGCCGAAGCATGTGATGTCGGAAGGCATGAAGTTCCTGATGGAGCGTCCGGGACTGTTCGACTGGGCCCTGAAGAATGCTTCTCTGGTCAACAAAATACCTCACTGGATGATTTACAACGGTTTGAACGACTGGGGAAAAGAGCATGACATGCCAGTCTTTGCCAAAGAAAGTTTTAATGAATTGTGGAAGAAAAATAAGGTGAAATAACTATGAGCAGTAGAGAAGATATCTTACAGAATATCCGCCGGAATACGCAGAAGAGGTATGAGAAGCCCGATCTTTCTTCGTTGGTACAGAAGGCGGTGAAATACGAGGATAAAATCGGCCAGTTCTGTAGCGTGATGGAGCGGGTAGGAGGCAAGGCGGTGCTTTTGCACGAAGGAGAAGATGTGAACGAGGTCATCCGGAAACTCTATCCCGAGGCCCGTCGGATTGCTTCATCGGTACGTGTGCTGAAAAGAGGAAACGAATCGCAGCAGCTGAATTGTTATACGTTTCATCCGGATGAGGTGGCTGCCTCTGCCGAACTGGACGGAACGGATCTGGGAATTGTCAGCGGCAAGGTAGGAGTCTGCGAGAATGGAGCCGTCTGGCTGGAGCAGGAGATGGAAGAGCGTGGCATCTATTTTATTGCCGAGGCACTGATTATCCTGCTGGACAAGACTTGCCTGGTGAACAATATGCACGAGGCATATCCGCTGATTGATACGGGCGAGTACGGATTCGGAGTCTTTGTTTCCGGTCCTTCAAAAACGGCCGATATCGAGCAGGCACTGGTGATGGGAGCCCACGGTCCCCGAGAAGTCACTGTGATTCTGTATTAATACATTGGGTTGAGAAATCTTTCTGTTCCGTGCGGTTGCCGGACAGGAAGATTTAAAATAAAAAAACTTGCGTTATTCACATAAGGCAAGTTTTTTCTCTCTTATAAAGTTATGTCCTTTATGAGAATTTATAGTTAATTGAAGTGAGTGTTTCTGTTGTTTTCTTTTTAGGGATACATCTCCTTCCGCACTTCGGAAATCAACCGGTAAACCGCTTGCTTCCTTTGGGAAGAAGTTCTTTTCCCGAGGTTTCATCTATTAAATGACAGACCCTTCAAAATACTGCATCCCATTTGAAATTTTTTTGTGAAAAAAATCAGATTATTTTAATCTTTTCTTTCAATACGTTGATTGATAATCAATTAACGTACACTGTCTTGAAATATTTTTTGAAAATTATTTTTGCAGCCTCCAGTTGCTCCGGAGTATTGGGCTGCACGTCCTTCAACTGGTATTCCATGTTCATGGCCTCATACTTATGGACTCCCAGTGTATGATAAGGAAGAATTTCTACCCTTTCAATGCACTGATAGTCTTTGAAGTGCTCTCCCAGTGCCTCCATGTCTTCCTCGAAATAACTGTATCCCTGTACCAGCACGTAGCGGAGCCAGAACGGCTTGCCATGCTCTTCCAGCCATGCAGCCGTCTTCAGTGTTTGCTCGTTGCTGCGTGAGGTCAGTGTCTGGTGCCGCTGGTTATTGAATTCCTTGACATCCAGCAATACCAGATCCGCCAGTCCCAGCATTTCTTCTACGTCTTTGTTCCAGATGCCTCCGTTGGTATCAATGCAGATATGGATACCCGCCTCTTTCAGCATCTTCAGCAGCGGAATCAGTTGCCTGGCCTGAAAGGTCGGCTCTCCGCCACTGAACGTGATTCCTCCTTTCTTGCCGAAAAAAGGCTTCTGGCTGATGGCCATCCGGAGAATCTCTTCCGGTGCTGTCTCCTTGCTCTCTCCTTTGGCATCGATGGTATCGGGGTTGGCGCAGTACAGGCAACGGAAATTGCAGCCCTGCAGAAAGACAACCAGGCGGATACCCGGTCCGTCGTAAGTGCCCAGTGATTCATAAGAATGGACTCGTATCATAGTGAATGCGTATAAAAAGGATTGTCATCCAGGGAATCTGATAACCAAGTGCATGAACCCTGCCTTCCGTTTTTCAGACCTCCTGAATGACAATCGGATCAATAATTATTTCATTAATCAATTACGTGCGTCCGCATTACATGCGTTCGTGGAAACTACGTGAAATAACTTCCAGCTGATGCTCACGGCTCAACTTGATGAAGTTTACAGCGTAACCGGATACACGGATAGTCAGCTGCGGATACTTTTCAGGATGCTCCATAGCGTCTTCCAGCATCTCACGGTTCAGTACGTTCACGTTCAGGTGATGAGCGCCTTTCACGAAATATCCGTCCATCATGGTTACCAGGTTCTCGATACGGTTTTCCATATCTACTCCCAGTGACTTCGGAACGATAGAGAATGTATTACTGATACCGTCCTGTGAGTCACGGTAACGCAATTTGGCTACAGAACTCAATGAAGCCACTGCACCGTTCTTGTCTCTTCCGTGCATTGGGTTGGCACCCGGAGCGAATGCAACTCCCTTGGCACGTCCGTCAGGTGTAGCACCGGTCTTCTTTCCGTACATCACGTTTGAAGTAATGGTCAGGATAGACAGGGTCGGTTTCGCGTTCTTGTATACAGGCAGTTTCTTCAGCTCTTCGTCGAAGTAGTAAATCAGGTCGACAGCCAAGTGGTCTACGCGGTCATCGTCGTTACCGAAGCAAGGGAACTCGCCCTGGATATCGAAACCTTCAGTCAGTCCGATTTCATTACGCTTAGCTGTTACCTTGGCATACTTGATAGCCGACAGAGAGTCGACAGCGATTGACATACCTGCCACACCGTAAGCCAGGTTGATAGCCGGGTCTGTATCTACGAATGCCATCTGAGCCTTTTCGTAGTAATACTTGTCGTGCATATAGTGGATGATGTTCATCGCTTCGTTATATACACGTGCCATTTCCTTCAGCACCTTCTTGTAGTTGGCCAGTACCTCTTCGAAGTTCAGTACATCTCCGCTCAATACAGGGATGTCTTTCACCATCAGCGTACCGGTATTCTCGCAGCGTCCGCCGTTGATAGCCAGCAGCAGTGCCTTGGCAAGGTTACAGCGCGCACCGAAGAACTGGATGTGACGGCCGATATCCTGGTAAGATACACAGCAGGCGATACCGTAGTCGTCCGAGTTGCGGACCTCACGCATCAGCTCGTCGTTCTCGTACTGGATAGAAGATGTATCGATAGATACCTGTGCACAGAAGTTCTTGAATCCTTCCGGCAACTCAGGGCTCCACAGTACAGTCAGGTTCGGCTCTGGAGAAGGACCCAGGTTGTACAATGTCTGCAGGAATCGGAATGAAGTCTTCGTTACCTTAGTACGTCCGTCGTTGAAGCGTCCTCCGATAGCCTCGGTTACCCAGGTCGGGTCGCCGGCAAAGATATCGGTATATGCCTGCATACGCAGGTGGCGTACCATACGCAACTTGATGACAAACTGGTCGATCAGCTCCTGTGCATGGATTTCGTCCAGAATTCCGTTTGCCAGATCGTATTCAATGTAAATATCCAGGAATGAAGATACATTACCCAGTGACATGGCAGCACCGTCCTGTTCCTTTACGGCAGCCAGGTAAGCCATGTATACCCACTGTACAGCTTCCTGTGCGTTGTGTGCCGGGCGGCTCAGGTCCAGTCCGTACTGTTCGCCCATTACCTTGATTTCCTTCAGCGCCTTGATCTGCTCTGCCACTTCCTCGCGCAGGCGGATACGGGCATCTGTCATCGGTCCGGTAAGGTGACGCAGGTCGTCCTGCTTAGCCTCAATCAGACGGTCGATACCGTACAGTGCCAGACGACGGTAGTCACCGATGATACGTCCACGTGCATAGTTGTCCGGCAGACCGGTCAGGAATCCCAGTGAACGGAAAGAACGGATTTCTTCAGTATAAGCATCGAAAACGCCGTCATTGTGCGTCTTGCGGTAATGCGTAAAAATATCTTTTACCTTAGGGTCAACTTCAACACCATTTTCACGGCATGCTTTTTCCACCACTTTGATACCTCCGAAAGGCTTGATGGCACGGCGAAGTACTTCGTCGGTCTGCAAACCTACAATAACTTCGTTTTCTTTATCGATGTATCCGGGAGCAAATGAAGTGATAGTCGATACGGTAGAAGGATCTAATGAGCGTACTCCGTTGTTTGCACGTTCTTCAGCCAGGGCTTCCAAACATTTGTTCCATACTGCTTTCGTACGTTCGGTCGGACCTGCCAGAAAGGAGGCGTCGCCTTCGTAAGGGGTGATGTTCGTCTTTACGAAATCGGTAACGTTGATTTCATGGTTCCAACGACCTTCTTTGAAATTAATTGCCATAGTAAATAAATTTGTTTGATTGTGTTTCACTTAAACTGGTGCAAAGATACGCAATAATGAGAAATGATGCAATACCTAATATTAGGTAGGTTGTTAATTTGTAATAATTACAACTATGTGATACGTGATAAATAAGGAAGGAAAGCCTGAAGGGTAAGAAGAATATTCTGTATATTTGCGGGTAATAATAGACGGTATCATCCTATAATATATTAAACGGGGCTGGAATGGAAAATCGGAATGCTAACAATGAAGTCGAGGGGTTCTTTTCGGTATTGAGCGATGAGATCTCGCGGATGCGGCAGCAGGAAACCAAGGTCATGAGGGTAAAAATAGACTGCAGTTGCCTGTCGGAGCCGGTATGTAATAGTCTCTTGTCGGAACTGGAGGCAGAAAAGAATAAGAGGTCGGCTGCGGTATATTGGTTTGAGGTTGACTCACCGGCAAGTGGGGTGGTTGAAAAAGTGTATGATGCGGTCCTTCAGTACAAGAACGATATTGAAAAGGCTTCTGCTGCCGGTTTGAAGTCGCAGGAAAGGGCAGTCTCTTATGTCCCGAAGGTATGCAACGGTTCCAATGTGCTTTATGTAGGAAAGGTGGAGCGTAATCTGAAAAAGCGCTTCAAGGAGCATCTGGGTTTCGGGAGTGCTTCTACGACTTCTCTGCAGTTGTGTCACTGGGCAGGTGGCATCGAGGGCCTGGATTTGAAGCTGGTCTTTTGCTACATCCTTTTCGACCGTTCTTCATTGGGACGGACGGCCTTGAAGGTGATGGAAGTGATGGAGGATTATTTTGCGAGGCAGAAAAAACCGCTTCTCGGCAGGCATGCCTGAATGAAAAAGAGAGGATGCCGGTGGATGGAGGAGAACTGGCCGGGAAATGAATTGTTTCAATGAAGGTGGTGGATAACTGCAACCGTGAATAAATAAAAGAAGGAATTACAGAAAAGGAAGAATCATCCGCTGCGGAATCTGTTGGCTTCGCGGCATGGTTTTAATAATCCGCGTCGTTAACTAATGAATCAACGGTGCTGTGGGATTTTTACTATAATTTGTTCGGAGGAATGGATAAGCGTTTGGAAAATTATATCCGGTAATTTATCCGTATTTCTGAAAACAGGATTCAGTTATAAGTCTTTTCTTATAGCTGAATCCTGTTTTCATTTACACAATATGGTGGACAGTGTCTTTCTTTTACACAATATTTGGGGCAGAGCCCTGTCGGATAAATATAGTATATTTATTGCTCTGAAATCCTCACATTCTTGATGCTTAATTTTGCAGGTGAGTATCCTGTCCGGCATTCAAATATTATTTTAGGGAGAAACGTTACTCCTTCCTCTACGTCTTTGATATAGAGGCTGAAACGTACGGGAACCTCGGATGGCAATAGGGTTCTTGGCAATTCGCTCAGACTTCCATCTTTTGTAAATTTGCCATAAATGCCTTTAGTATATTGATTTCCCAGTTCATCATATACCGAAACCTCGTTACGCTGGAGAGCAATATTTACTTTGAAATCTTTGCTGGAAACATTGCAGAATAGCATATCGACTATTACATATTCTCCTGAGCGATAGGCTTTCAGTACCTTGACGGTCAGGGAAGGGTCGGGTGAAACCACCTGGGCGCCGCGTTGCTGGAATGCAGACGATGCAGAAAATGCGGACATAGGTAAATAACACAAAAGCATCATTAAGGTGATGCAGAAAAATAGTTTCTTTCTCATATTCATTTACATTTAAATTGTTTATAGTCTATTCTTTTCAAACGTGACAGGTGCGGTGGTCTTCTGACTGGTGGCGACTTTAATGTGGTCGACTTTTCTGAATCGGATGGCCTGTTGATATATTTCTTTATGCAATAGTTGAAAATACTTTACTGTTCATATCCGGTTTTTAGACTGAGGAAACGGGTGTGTGCCTGTATGGCATAAGGATGCAGAATCATTCCGTTGGCTGTTCCACGTCTCAGAATCCTGTATTGTCTATGCACGGAATAAGCCGCGTGAACATCTCTGGCGATGTAGGCATGCTTGTCAGTCGGGCTGACAATAAAATATTCATTATCCTTCATAAAGATGTTCTGTGTGCTTGTACGGGCGTTTTACCGCCTCTGATGTATCACGTTCATGGTATTTGTCATAATTGTGTGTTATTGTATTAAGGGCATTAATGTATTCTGTTTTTTGTACCGATTCCTTTCGTTACTGTGTTTTACTTGCTTCCACACTGCACATGGCAATCTGTAATTGGATGTTCTGTGACAAATTTATATATTTTTTTACATTAATTGATTGCTCTGATAATAATTTTGAACTGGGAATAAAGAAAAATTCCCGTTTCTTTTGTACGGGGATAGTAATATTGCTTTTGGGGATGTAATGGGAAGGTGTATGCAAATAGTGATTTGTCTGAAAAGGGAAGAACTGGGTTTCCGGTGAATCTTTACGTGGATCTCTGGCTAATGTGCATGCAGGACAAGGAAACCTTCAGATTTGTGTGTTGATTCCTTCTTTCTGTTTAGACTGTCGAAAATTTATGCGTAATATGAGAATCCCTCAGGTTTTTACGTTGATCCGTTTTTACGTTGATTCTTGATTTCTGTTGATTTCAATTTCACGGTGGGCAGAAGATAAAAAAATAAAGAGCTAAAAGATTTCTTTTAGCTCTTTATCGTGATTCCGCCGCGATTCGAACGCGGGACCCACAGCTTAGAAGGCTGTTGCTCTATCCAGCTGAGCTACGGAACCATCCTTTTTAATAACCGTTATATGGTTGTTTTTCGATTACGGGTGCAAAGGTATGTGTTTTTTTTGAATTGTGCAAGTGTGTCGTGAAAAAAAGTGCGTTTTACCAGAAAGTTTTTTGTAGAGACTGGTAATGGGGTAATGTTGGGTGTAGTGGGTTTATTGCGCTTTTCTGTATGATTTACAGAACTATGTGGTGAATAGTTTGGGTATATTAGTCTGAAATTAGGCGCTATAAAATATTTTGTGTAAATGTAAATGCGGATCCCCGAAAAACGGTAAGTTCCAGTACCCCGTGTGGTGATAGCTGGAAGATTTTTATCATGCCCTATACTTTCAGCACAATCACATCGTCCAGATTAGTGGTATACTGGTGGGAGAGATATTCATTTTTCAGATGCCAGGCCTTTGAATACCCCTGTGTGGAAATACGAATCGTATTGTGCCCGCTCTTCTTGTTTATTTCGTCAATGGCCTGCATGAGCTTCCTCTGTCTTTCTCTATCCACTACATCGAACAGATTTCTTTGGACTTCATTCGTCCGGTATATATCCCATACTAAGACCCCGGCCTTCTTATAATAAAACTTTCCGTCACCTTTCCAATAACTTCTGAGGGCCTGAACGGCATGTGCGACAAGTTCCTGAGTATTGTTGGTAGCCACAGGAAAAATAAGGTTTGCAGAGATATAATCTCCCGGAGCATTGGTCCCGAACCTGCTTGTGTAAACAAAAACGGTCATATTTTTACAGGCAATACGCTCTTCCCGGAGTTTGCGTGAACAGGATGCGGCGAAGTTGGCCACTGCCTCTTCAACATCCTGTAACCTGTCCAGTCCCATTCCCGGGAAACTGCGGCTGGTACAGATTGATTTCTTATGCGGCAGTTCTTCGATGGAAATACAACTTTCCCCCTGAAGTTCTTTCCAGGTTCTCAGTCCGGTGACACTCAACTCTCTCCGGACCCAAGAGGAAGACTTCTGTGTTAAGTCCCAGGCCGTCTTGATTCCATGATATGCCAGCTTTTTGCCGTTCCGGTGCCCTATTCCCCAGATATCTCCCACATCAAAAAGCGTCAGTGCCTTCTCCCGCTTTTCATCCGTATCCATCAGACAGACCCCTTCGTATCCCTTGTATCGTTTGGCAAACTTACTGGCCATCTTTGCCAATGTCTTTGTCGGAGCGATTCCCAGAGAGACAGGTATGCCGGTTCCCTTGCTTATTTTCCGGACCATGCCCCTGCAATATTCCTGAAGATTGTCCATTCCCGACAAGTCGAGAAAGGCCTCGTCGATGCTGTACTGGGTCAGTCGGGGAGTATACCGTGAGAGGAGCGACATGACGCGCTTGCTCATATCCCCATAGAGATTGTAGTTGGAAGAAAAAACAGCCACCTGGTTTTTCTCCAGCATGTCTTTGACCTGATAGAAAGGAGTTCCCATCTTAATGCCCAGTGCTTTCGCCTCATTGGAGCGGGCGATGACACATCCGTCGTTATTGGAGAGAACCACCACCGGCTTCCCGTTAAGGTCCGGATGGAAGACGCGCTCACAGGAGCAATAGAAGTTGTTGCAGTCTACCAGGCCAAAAAGTTCCATATTACGGTTATTTCTTTAATCTGCGGATGATATTGGTCACTACTCCCCACACCATGAAATGATTTGCCTCAGTCACCTGGATAGGGGTGTATTCCGGATTGTGAGGTATCAGCCAGGCACAATGATGCTGAGGATCACGCTTAAACTGCTTTAAGGTAAACTCACCGTCTACATAGGCTGCAATGTAATCGCCGTCATTCGCTTCCAGTGACTTGTCGATGACCACATAATCCCCGTCATAGATTCCGGCATCGATCATTGAATTTCCCTCTACTTTCGCATAGAAGGTAGTTTCCTTGTTATGAATCAATTCCCGGTTCAGGTCGATGGACTCGGACATATAATCCTGGGCCGGTGAAAGAAATCCTGCATGTATTCCTTCATCTGCATAAGGGAGGGCCAGCACCGTATCGGTGTCGGCAGAATAGATATGTAGTTTCACTTCGTTCATACCGCAAAGGTAGATAAAAAGTAAATATATTCTACTATTGTTCAAAGTGATGGTGCCATTCTGATAAAATAACGGTTGGAATTACTCCAACCGTTCATTCCCTTTGAGGGAATCTTTCTTACCCCTTGAGGGAATCTTTCTTACTCTCTATCATGTCTTTTTTACTCTCTATCACGTCATTCATTAATTGCCCGAATGTGGTTTTCAGGATATTGATCCCGTTTGTAATATCTGCATTTTCAGTAATCCGGAAATGAGGCTCAATGCCCTTTCCTTCGCGGGGCTCACCCTTGAAAGTCTTTTGGGGAGCACCGTATCCAATACTGAAATAAGTGCCCTGTGACGTACGGAACTTTAAGGGAGTCGTTCCGAAGTCGTCTCCCGTTTCCTCACCTACAAGAATCGCACTTTCCGACTCTTTGAGTATGCTTGCCAGATGCTCGGCGGCAGAAAATGTATATGGACCTATCATTACATACAGTTTACCTTTAAAGGACTCTTCGGAGGGCTCTATCATTTCCTCGTCTTGATAAGGACGTTTGATCAGAAGGGCTGCAATCTTGCTCATGTTTCTTACAAGTCCACCAGGGTTGTTTCTCAAGTCCAGGATGAGGTATGGGTAATCCTTCACCTTCTTGTATTTGAAAATGAATTCTTCAGTCTCTTCCTCTGTAAAACCTGACAAGGTCAAGACGGCAAGGTATTCTTTCTTCTTCTTTTCGGCAGTCTCCTGGATTTCTTTTTTCTCAGCCTTACGGATGGATTTATTATGGTTGAGAATCTGCTGCTTGCCGTCCCTGCTTAAACTTACCTTTACCTGGAACACAGAATCATTCCTGCTGAGGCGTAAGGTTCTGACCGTATCGATATGGCTTGAAAATACATAATTGGCAGTATGTATGTTCCTTGCCTTCTCGATAGAGGCAATCACGTAATTCTTCATACTGTCTCTCCATGACAATGCATCTGTCCCGTCTATGGAGATGATTCTGTCTCCGGATTTGAAGGGCAGTTTCGTCAGGTTGCCGGTGACATACAAAGAGTCACACCTCCATTCGGCTTTGGCCAGTGCATAATAACTGTTGTATATCAACGATGTATGTGCATTCTTCAACTCAGCGAAATATCGTTGGAGAGCGATGAAATATTCGCAGTTGTTCTTGGCTTGATTTACCATAGCGGAGTATTTCTCCCGTAAGGCCTTGAGGGATATCCCTTTCTGTGCAGCCAATGCGTACTTTGATTCAACGATGTCACAGATCTCATGAAAATCTTTCAGGTATGCCTCCGGTTCAATCTCCTGTTCCGTAACGAACTGTTCTTTTATGTCCATGGTAAGGTGATACTTTATCCAGTATTTCGGATAGTTTGTAATGCCGACGCATACGATTCCCCCGAGAATCAGCAGGTACAGTGCGCATACTATTTTTCGGCCCAATGCTTTCCTTTGTATATAGAGGTATATGGAAGCGCCTGTTATAATTATCAGTGATACAAGCTGGCTCAATACAAATGTATCCATGTGCTTATTCTTTTATTACCTATTTGTTACAGTCGTAATTTTCAATCCCCCAATCCCGTTGTGCCGATTTGTTCCCAAAATAGTTCTTATCCTTGGTCAGCTTTTTGCCGCATTCACGGACGGGCTCTGTCTGTGCTTCTGAACTCCGGAGTATGTTTCCTCTTTTCATAACTGTCTGTTAATTAATCACACTGCAAAATTATCTGCTGCATGCACAAGAATCCTGTGCAGTATTATATTATTTTTGTCATAAATCAATAAAGCCATGAAAGTTGAATTTGCAATATGGATGGTATCCTTTCTGCTCAGAAAAGGTCCTGCTACACAGGAAACCATTATCAGGGAATGGTCGAAGCATATAAATGAGGAAGTGGAAATTCACAGAAATACCTTCGGAAACTATAAAAGGAAGGCTGAAGAACTGTTTGGAACGGAAATATCCTATAATGCCGTCACCAAGGAATACGGAATCGAAGACACGGGTTTTATCATGCAAAATACCATGTACCGGTGGTTGCTTCAGTCGGTAGCAGCTTCCAATATCATCAGCAGAAGAAGCCGGCTTCGTGACCGCATCATGCTTGAAACGACATCGGGGGGAGAGGAGTTTATTGAACTGATCACCGAGGCGATGGAGAAAGGTCTGTGTATTCGCATGGTGTATCAGGCATTCTGGGATGAACCCCGGGAAAGATGTGTTGAGCCTTATTACATTAAACTGTTCAAGCACAGGTGGTATCTGATCGGGAAGAAGCGGGATACCGGGGAATTCCGTATCTATGGTTTTGACCGGATGAAGTCGGTATGCATTTCTGATATAAAGTTCCATTTTGAAAGTGGAACGAAAGCGGAAACCTTGTTCAATGACTACTATGGCATTATTCTGCTTCCCGTGAAAAAGGAACGAATTGTCCTGAAAGTGGGGTGTGAACAGGGGATGTATATGAAGACACTGCCGCTTCATCATTCGCAGAAACTGATTCATCAGGATGATGATTACATGACGTTTGAACTGTACCTGAAACCTTGCTACGACTTTGTACAGGAGTTGTTGTCCTGCGGTTCCGAACTGGAGGTCCTGAGCCCCAAGTCGTTGAGGGACGAGATAAAAAGGTATGCCGAAGAAATGTGTGAAATCTATCATGCTGGCGAGTGAAAGACATCGGCGGCCGAAAGGCATGAGTGGGAATAATCTGCAGCAGGTTTTATGAGAGGCTGTCTCAAAATACTTTGAGATGGCCTTTTTTGTGTCTGCAAAAAAAATCGGGCAAGCCCTAACTTCACTAAGTCAGAACTTGCCCGTTTCCCTAATTTTTTGTATCTTAGGGAATCAAACTAAGATATCCCAAAGATAATGTTTAAAAGTTACACATCCAACGATAATCTGCTTTTACCTCCATGTTTAGGCGATTTTATACCCCAGAACGATCCGGTCCGGATTGTTCACCATATAATAGAACAGATAAACCTTGAAGAACTTTACCGTAAGTATTCCACTAAAGGCTGTTCTGCATACCACCCACGCATGATGCTTCAGATTCTTGTCTATGCTTATCTGCGTAATATCTATTCCAGCCGTCGCATCGAAGAGTTCTGTCGTAATGATATACGCTTCATGTGGCTTACCGGCAACGTTACTCCTGACCATAATACCATCAACCGTTTCCGCAGCAGCCGTCTGAAGGATGTACTGAAGACAGTTTTCGCCACTATTGTAAAGTTCCTCGTGTCAGAAGGTTTTGTAAGTCTTGATGTAGCATTTACCGACGGAACGAAAATGGAGGCTAACGCCAACCGTTATACATTTGTCTGGGGCAAGTCCATACATACCCGTATATCCAGAATAGCTGAACAGCTTGAGGAGATATGGCAGTATGCCGAATCCGTCACCAAACAGGAACTGCGTGATTCAGCTCCCCTTACATATCAGGATATCACCCCGGAGAAAGTGGAAAAGGCGCTCTGCCAGATAGACGATGCCCTGAACGGAGTGAACGCGGACAGAAAAATGAAAGCGAAGGTAAGACGTGTAAGGAAGTCATGGCCTGAACAGCTCAAAAAATATGAATCGCAGGGAAAGAAACTTGACGGACGCAACAGCTACTCAAAGACAGACAATGACGCCACTTTCATGCGCATGAAGGAGGACCATATGAAGAACGGACAGCTCAAACCCGGATATAATCCTCAGATAAGTACCAATAAACAGTTTATCCTGAACTATACCATCCATCAGTGCGCGGGTGATACCTCCACCTATCCCCTGCATATGGATGATTTCCATTCCCTTTACGGCAGATACCCTGACGTATCAGTATGTGATGCCGGATACGGAAGTGAGGAGAACTATCTGTATGCCTTCAGACATGGCATTGAAACCTTCATAAAGTACAATTATTTTCATAAGGAACAGAAAAGGTACTTCAGAAACGATCCTTTTCTGTCTGCCAACTTTTATTATAATGAGGAAACCGACGGCATGTACTGTCCTATGGGGCAGAAAATGGAAAGACTCTCCGATGTAAGGAGGGTAACAGACAACGGTTTTGTGCAGACCATATCAAGATACAGGGCACGCAACTGCAAGGGTTGCCCGTTAAGATGCCGGTGTCATAAAAGCAGCTCGGAAAGGATTGTACAGGTAAATCACCGTCTGAGAAAAACCAAGGAGAGAGTACGTGAAAAGCTGCTTTCTGATGAAGGTCTGAAATATCGCAGCCAGCGACCACAGGATGTGGAAGCAGTATTTGGAAACCTCAAGAACAACAAACACTTCAAGAGGTTCCATCTTCGTGGACTTAAGAAGGTTGAAATTGAGTTCGGACTGCTGGCTATAGCACATAATCTTGCAAAAGTAGCCTCTTAGGAGGCTTATGGCAACGGGAAAAACAGTTTGAAAGGATAAAATCTTCAAAACTAAGCTTATAAACTTCTCTCTTTAGAAAAATTCGAATGAATCCAATCTGAGATGAAACAATAGAGGCCATCTCAAGTTTATTTTGAGACAGCCTCTCTTTATATTGCCGGTGAAGAAGTTTTTATCAATACACCTTCTATCCGTGTGATTTAAAAAGGAGCATCGGGTATAGGGAAATTAAATGGAGGCTGCTCAGAGGGACTGATACGGGAAGGTCTTACTGCCTGTTTCATTTCTTTCTGTTGTTCAATGGGGTAGAAACAGGCATATTCTTCTCGGAAATGCAATAATATTTTTCCGAGGGTACCGTTTCGCTGTTTCGCTATCTGGAACTCAGCGACTCCATGCAGGTCGTATCCCTGCTCATCCTGATAGATGTGATAATATTCCGGACGATGGATGAAGCAGACCATGTCACAATCGTCACAGATGGTACCGCTGTCACGTAAATCACTTAATTGAGGACGTCCACCGTTGAGCCCTCCTCTTCTTTCAGTTTCTCGGTTCAACTGGGAAGTGATGATGATGGGAATATTCAGCTCTTTGGCCAGGCTTTTCAATCTTCTTGTAAAATAGTTTAATTCAGTATACCGGGATTCAGAGTAGGCTATTTTCTGGTAAAGCAGTTGAAGGTAGTCGATGACAATTAGGCCGACACCATACTCTTTGACCGCATTTTGTGCTTTCTGGCAAAGTTCCTCGATGGTTAATGCAGCGGCAGTGTCTAGGTATAAAGGTGCATCGTTCAGCTCTTTGATTTTATAATCGAGTTGTCCCCATTCATAAGGAGCCAGTAGTCCTTTCTTAAGTTTTTCACAAGGAATTTCACATACGCAAGAAAGCAGCCGGTTAGCTATTTGGTACTCATTCACCTCTAGAGAAAACAGCATTGCCGGAATGTGATTATCGACCGTCATTCGCTTGAGCATGGAAAGGATGAAAGCCGTTTTTCCCATTCCTGGTCGTCCTCCAATGGCGATGAGTTCACCATTCTGCCAACCGGCTGTCAGCTGATCTAAAGAGTCAAAGCCACTTGGAATACCACTTATTCCGCTACCATGGCTGGCAGACTTTACGATTTTCTCAAATGCTTCAGGGATTAGTTCCGCTATGCGCCAGACTCCATTTGAAGTGCTTTCCTGTGAGTGGTCATATGAATCTGAAGGGTGAGAATGATTTAAGAGGTTGTCATGAAAGTCGGTAATCATATCATTTATTTTTAAGAGTGAGTATGTCTCAACTGGTTTAACTGAATGAAGGTTTTCCGTATTTTATCATAGTATATGGAAATAAGTATGTCTTACCTGGTTGGGGACAGAACGAATCATGTATTGCCAGGCAAGACGTACTTAAGAATGTTGTCAAATGATCACTTTAGGATATTATTCCTTAGGAAATCAGTCTCCTCTGTAATAATACAGCAGTGAATGCCGTGCAATGAAGTCGGCATTTTCGGTGACCAGACCGGCTGTCTGTGTACCCGGAATGACGGCTTCCGGCAACCATTTCTGACGGATGCATAAGGTCAGCAGGTCGGGCGGACAGAGGGTCTCTTCCGTCAGCAGGCGGAAGGCATTGGCCTGAGCCTTTTCCTTATCATAGAGCGGATTGGCCGGGTCGGAGATATACTCGCAGATGTCCTTGGCCAGCAGAATGCCTTTTTCCTCGTTGGTCATCAGAATGAAGTTGCGGAAAGGCTTCAGATGCGGAAGGGTATGATTGTCGTCGTCCTGCCATTTCAACACATCCACCAGGAACCGTCGCAGTTCGTCATACCCGTTCAGATAGACTACAGGATGTCCTTGGGTCTGGGCGGTAAAGAGACGGTACATTTCCCGGTTCTTTTCTTTGGTCTGTGCCGGAACAGGGTTTTCCGCAAGATACAGTCCCTTGATTTTCTTCCAGTCGGTATTTTCGGACAGCAAGTCGACCCATTCGTGCAGGAACAGAGCCAGTGGTCCGGTCGGAATGATAAAGCGGTCGGACGGAGTTACCCGTTCGATGTAAGGCGCCATGGACGGTTCAGTCAGATAGGTATGTCCGAACAGCCAGGTCAGTTTCTGTAACCCCTCTTTTTCGCTGCCCGGGGCATCGAAATACCCGTTCAGGCATTCATTCTCCGGAGCTTCCTCGTAGGCTTGTGCCAATGGAGCCGCAAGAAGACCGGCCAGTCTGTCGATATCCGGGTCTTCCGGAGAAAGATAAGGATGGGGAAATAGGGCCTTCTGCCAGGTGTTCCAGACAAGGAATTTCAGGTCCGACAGATTCGGCTCTCCCTCACAATAGTCAGCCTCTGTCGGATAGAAAGGAAGTGTACGGCCGTACAGGCGACGATGCTCTTGCGTGAAACTTTCCCAGAGTCCCAGTCCCGAAATGAGGTCTTCCAGATAGGCCGCTGCGTACAGGGCCAACTTGCGCTGATAGGTATCCGGAAGTTCCGACTCCTTGAGGCTTTCATACAGACGGTTGGCCAGTCCCACAAAATACATGTCCGAAGGCTGTTGCTGGGTATATGGATGGATTTGCATCCATTCGTTAGGATAGATTTTCGAATGTTTCATGGTTCAAGGGTTGATAGGGTTTACGGACAATGGATGCGGCTGCGGGCATAAGCATCCGGCAGGTACAGCCATTGTCCGGTATACGGTTTTTATTTTTTTGTGAACAGCGTGACGAGCAGGGAACAGCTGGCAAGACCGATGCCGACTGCCGTGACTCCCGCCCACTCAAAGTGATGCCAGAAGATTCCGGCCAGGAAGGTACCTGTGGCTCCTCCCAGGAAATAAGTGGTCATGAAGATGGTATTCACCCGGTTGGCTGCCTGAGGAGCCTGTGAGAGCGCGCAGGTCTGATTGCTGATCTGTACGCACTGCATACCTATGTCAATCAGGATGATGCCCGAAATGATACCCAGATAGCTGTCCCGGAAGATATAAAGGATAATCCATGACAGAATCAGGATTCCGCATCCGATGAAGTTGAATTTGCGCACTCCCAGTTTTTGGACAAACTTTCCGACAAAGGAAGCGGTCAGTGCTCCTGCCATTCCACACAGTCCCAGTAGGCCGATCACGTTGTTTCCGGCATAGAAAGGAGCCCCGCTCATCTTGAATGCCAGACAGGCCCACAGTGCCAGGAAGCATCCGAAGCACAGTCCGGCTCTGACGGAAACCAGGCGCAGGGTCGCATTTTCTCTGATAAGGGTAAAGAGTGATTTCATGAGCCCGCCGTAGGTGCCTTTGTAATTTTGAGGCATGTCCGGCAGGATGCGGATGATGATGACAATGCAGATCAGCATCAGTACGGATGCGATGTAGAAGATGGTTCTCCATCCCCAGTATTCACCGACGATACCGCTCACCACCCGTGAGCCCAGGATACCGGTAAGCAGTCCGCTGACAATGATGCCTACGTTCTGTGCCTTTTTGTGCGGCTCGGAAAACTGTGCGGCTATCGGAATGAAGATCTGCGGCATCACCGAACATATTCCGGTAATGGCCGATGCCAGCAGTACGAAACCGATGTGGTTGGCCATGCCGAATCCCAGCATGGAGACAGCCAGCAGCAGGAAGTTGACAATGATGATGTGCTGCCGTTTGCATAAGTCTCCCAACGGGATGATGAACAGCAGTCCCAGTGCATACCCGATCTGTGTCGTCATGGGAATCAGGTTGGCTGTAAATTCCGAAACGCCAAGGTCCTCGCTGATTCGGTTCAGCAGAGGCTGGTTGTAATATAAATTGGCAACAGAGATGCCTGCGATACCGGCCAGTGTCCATAACAGTGACAAAGGCACGCCTTTATTTTCTTCTAACACCTTTTTCATGCCGCAAATGTAATAAATTCCTCCGAATTTCAATTACTCTGGGTTTCGATAGGTATGGTGTTTTCCTTGTAGGCAGCAAATCCTTTCACTTTTACCCGCTCTTTCTTCTGTTCTTCCTCGATGGCGGTTGCTCCCAGCTGGTTCATGTTGTCCTTGATGGTATTGTGGGTATCAAAGAAATAGTCGAGCAGCATCTTCAAGTGTTCATCGGGCTCGGCTTCCACCGGAGAAAAGAAGGTATGACAATGCGAGTGCAGACCGATGGTCTTTTCGTCTTCATCGGCCATGTATACGGTAGTCACCAGTGAGTTCACGTTCGACAGGTTGATGATTTCCTTCAGGAAAGGAAGGGTCTCATTGTCGTTGCTGATGGAGCCCCACCAGGGATTCCAGATCATGATAAAGCGGTTTTCCTCTTCTGCAGCAATGTAGAAGTCATCGCCCTGGTACTTGAACGATACATGTCCTTCCTCATTGATTTCGGGCTGGCAGCCGATTTTCTTCAGCGTGCGTATCACCAGTTCCTGTGTACTGATTCCGTCCAGTTCATTACGTGTCATCCGTTCCAGGTGTGCCAGCCGTCTTTTACGGTCCTGAATGACGCGCAGCAGGAACAGGACTACCGGCCAAAGGGCAAGTGCGATTACGGCTATCAGGAGGGTAATGTCGGAAAGTTGTGTCATATCATCGAGGTTTTAGTTAGTTAATGATGCATTTGAGACACCGGAAAAGTACAGTCAGTATCAGATGACTTGTGGAGTATCTGTCTGATTATTACTTTTGTCTTGTCCGATATAAAGATAAGAATTTATTTTTATGAATATTCACATCAGAGGCATTTTTTTTAATTTGCTTTAATGCAGTGAACGGGCCTGAGATTTGTTTTATGAATAGAAGTTTTAAAATGAGAGAACGATGAAAAAGATGTTATTTATGATGCTGACTTTACTGATTACAGTAGGGGGCATCCAGGCGCAGGAAGTAGAAAAGGAACTGACACGCGAACAGAAGAAAGAACTGCAGGAGCGGTTGGACAGTCTGATGTTTGCTGAGGCGGTACAGGCAATAGATAACAAGATGTTTACGCTGGAGGCAGACCAGGTGGTGTTCAAGTATGGCCAGACGGCATATGTGAACGCAAATACCAACTTTGTTTCGGTGAAAGACGATGAGGCTGTGGTACAGGTGGCTTTCAACATTCCGGTATCAGGACCGAACGGTCTGGGAGGAGTGACTGTAGAAGGTAAGGTGACGTCTTACGAGGTGAAGAAGAGCAAGAAGGGTACCGTAAGGGTTTCCATGAATGTGATGGGTACCGGTATTTCTGCCCGCGTGGATATCACGATGGCAGGAGGCAGCAATCGGGCTTCGGTGGAAATCAGCCCGAACTTCAACTCCAACCGGATGACACTGAACGGTGTGCTGTTGCCGCTGGAAAAGAGCAATGTATTCAAGGGACGTTCGTTCTGAGATGGAACATATGATTTGAATGAATAAAAAACAGAAACTTATGAAAAAGATTTTATTTCTGGCATGTCTGGCACTGGGAGTGTCAGCTTGTGAAAAAGACCCGGATCTGAGCAATCTCGACGGGAATATGGTAGTCTATACGGACTATGACAACAGTACGGATTTTTCGGCTTATACGACTTATTTCCTGCCCGATAGTATCCTGGAGGCGGGGGCCATACGGGCTTCTTACTGGAAGGACGAAAATGCCCAGACGCTGATCAAGGAGGTAGAGGCGAATCTGAACAGCAGGGGATACACGCGTATTACGGACCCGGAGAAAAAGGATGAAGCCGATTTTGGTGTACAGCTTTCCTACATTGCCGAAACCACTCAGGTGGTGACCGGCGGGTATTGGAACGGATGGTGGGATACCGGATTCTGGGGCCCCTGGTGGGGAGGAGGATGGTATTATCCGTATCCGGTCACTTACTCGTACGACACCAATGCACTGGTGATGGAGATGGTAGACCTTACCCGGAAGCAGGAAGGAGAAGGAAGTACGTCACAGACCATACCGGTGGTGTGGTATGCCAATGCACAGGGATTCAAGTATAGTAGCGGTAAGCTGAATCTGCAGCTGATGGTGTCTGGTATTGACCAGGCCTTTATGCAGTCGGCTTATATCACACGTAATAAATAACAGGAGGAAGGTAATTATGAAAACAAAAAGAATATTTCGGAGACTGGCCTTGCTGGTGAGCGCAATGGCTTTTTGCATGGGGAATGCGTACGGACAGTGGAATTCGTCGAAAGCGCATCTGATTGTTGACTGGCAGATGAATGCTCCTCTTTCTACCGATTTTGCAGATAAGATCAGTGGATGGGGTATGAACATAGAGGGATTGTATGATATTACTTCCCGCTGGTCGGCAGGTGCGTTCATCAATTTCCATACCAATCATAAGTATATCGACCGTCAGGTACTGTCACTGTCTCCTACGGAGTCGCTGACTACCGACCAGCAGCGTTCGGCTTATCAGCTTCCTTTTGGTGCGGCTACGGCGTATAATCTGTATAACAGCGACAGCTTTAAGTTTTATGCGGGAGCCAAACTGGGAGCGGTGTATGTGCGCAATACCACGTATTACGGTACCGGCGGGGTGTATGATTCGGCCTGGGGATTTTATGCTTCTCCTGAATTGGGTATAAAGGTATTTCCTTTCCGTGAAAAGAAGATCGGACTGCATCTGGCAGGTTACTATAGTTTCATGACGAACCAGACCGTTACGCTGACTACAGACATTGACGGTCAGAGCAATGCAGGTTTCCGTCTGGGTATCATTTTCTAAATCGGTTTAGCTTGGTTCATCTGCCGCTTTCACAGAGGGGCAGAAACAGTAAAAAGAGGCTGTCTCAGCCTCTTTTTTTATGCCGTGTATGCTGGTACTGTCAAGCGTGACAACTGAAAAAATACAGCCTCTGTACCCCGTCGGCCGTGTCCGGGATTATTTGTTGAACAGCTCGAAGGTGAACTTAAAGCCTACGGAAGTAAACTTGCCGTTCTCGTTTCCGATGAATGCTCCGCAATCGAATACATGGGTACCGATTCCGTATCCGAGTTCAAAGTACGGATGCAGATATGGCATAAACAGGATACCGGCGTAAATCCGTTCTTTCTGTACGAACGACAGCAGTTTCGATACGGGATAGAGCAGCAGGAAGGGAGTCTCGTAAGTGATGTTCCCTCTGAAATAATGGCGCGAGGCATTGTACCACCGTCCGTCGAGCATCTGGAAGGTACCGCCGATGTCGTCGTTCCATCCTTCCGGCAGGTTGCGGTTGGCAAAATTGACGTAATCCACAAAGTACATGTCCTGCTGGTTGGTAAAGAATCCTCCACCGATGTGGTAGGCAATGGTGTGCAGGTTGCGGATCCGGATTTTCTGCTCCGCCGAAAACTCGAAGCGTTCGTATTCTCCCGAATTCTTCATCAGCTTGAAGCCTCGTTCGTAATCGAAGATGAAGGTCGGATAATAGGAACCGACGTTGACTTTGCGGTTTCCGTTGATGTAATAATACATGTTGGGAGTCCATTCCACACGGATTCTCGGGGCGAAACTGTTGTATTTCAGCCGGACGCGGGAAGCCACGTCGGGATTGTTCTCTGCCACGTGGCGCCAGTGCATGGAGATACCTGTCCACAGTTTCAGCCCGTTGACAACCTCAATGTTGTGTGAGAGGTTCAGGTACACATCCTTGAAATAGTCCAGGTTCAGGTTCTCGAAACTGAACAGGGCGGTATCGTTCCTTTCCTTCAACTGGTCGAGCACGATACTGCTGTAGATGCGGTTACCGTTTCCTACACTGATACCGAAACTTCCGTTCTTCAGCGGGTTGTAGACGAACTCCCCGTCGAGCATGGCATACAACTCCTTTTTGGTGAAGTTGTATCCGATTTGCGGGACGATGTGCAGCAGTTTTCCGTCGTGGAACAGTTTGTTGTACTTGAACTCCTGGCGGTAGGCAAATCCGTTCCGGTGGCTGTAGCTCACCAGCAGCGGGTTGATGATCGGTGAGCAGGTAATGCTTCCGATGTTCGACATGTCGATGTTGTAGCTGCTGATGAGTGCGTCTCCGATTTCACCCATATATACCAGGTTTTTCTTCAGGCGGGTCTCTTCTTTCTTCAGTGTGTCTTCCGGATGAATCTTCCTCCGTTCGTCAAAGGCCATGTAGAGACTGTCTTCGTAGTTCGTCAGTGGCAGGGGCCGGATGCGGGCGAACGAATCCCGCGACTGTACCAGACTGTTGGTGTCGCAGGTCAGCACGTAGGAACTCGACAGGTTGAATTTCTCCTTGTCCTGCCCGAACCATTTTTCTTTGCGCTTGGCCAGTTTGGCCAGGTCCTCCGGGGTAGCCAGCTGGATGGAGTTATAGGTCATCCAGCCGGTATAGTCCATTTCGATGTGATTCTTCAGGAAGATAAAATTGAAGTTGATGTTGAACAACTGTGGCAGGAGTCTGTCTTCTTCGTTGTTTCCCATCTGCATGAGTACCTTGAACTTCAGCATGTTATAGGCTCCTTTAAAATGGATTTTCCGCAGGGTCCAGTCGGAGGTAGAAATCCAGAAGAAACCTTCGAGCAGCTGCGTGCTGCGGTAGCGCGGGATGAACTTGATCTTGTACCATTCCCCCTCTTTCTGATAGTCGATGGAGTCCAGCAGGTAGGTATAGTGTATGCTGGCCTGTTCGTTCAGCGGAGAAAGAATCTTGTCTCCCATGACTGCCGGAGCGTAAAGGTTGAATTTCAGGAAGTCGAGGATGTCGAAAAAACGGCTGCTCCCTCCCGGGAAGGTCGTGGATACGGCCCTGATTTTCCGGTCGTAGATACGGGGACTGGTGAAATGCAGTTCACTCAGTGACTCGTGGATGTATTCGTTTACATTTTTCTCGAAGCGGAACATCGAGGGAAGATATTTTACTATCCGGTTCCGCTTGTGGAGCTGCAGGTTGCCTTTCAGATACAGGTCGGCCTTGTATTCTTTTACGGCGGTTGCGTATATGGCAGCCTGCCGGTAAATCTGGTGAAGGACAGAATCACTCACATAAGGTTTCTCCGGGGCCGTCAGTTGTACGGTCCCGGCCATTCCGTGCAGCGAACAAAGCAGCATGATTAAAGCTGACAGAACAGAGCGATATCGTGTGGATAAATCCTTTCTTTTCTTTTGCATTGCAAGAGCAAATATATAATAAATAGGTATTTTCAGGAGCTTTTTTTTAAGTATAAAATCGAAAAATATATTTTTTTGTGCTATCTTTGTGCTGCAAAACATGGTTTTATAGCATTTATGGTGAAAAAGGAATTAACAGAAAGCGAAATTGCCGAAAGCATACCTGATTTATGGCAACCTTTGACTGAGGCGCAGCGTGAGTATCTTGCGCAGAATTTTACAATCCAGAAATACAAAAAGAATGAGACCATCTATTGTGAGGGGGAGACTCCGCGGCATCTGATGTGCCTGCTGAGTGGTAAGGTGAAGATTTATAAAGATGGGGTAGGCGGACGCAGTCAGATTATCCGTGTCATCAAGAACAAGGAGTATTTTGCTTATCGGGCTTATTTTGCCGAAGAAAACTTTGTAACGGCTGCCGCAGCTTTTGAGCCTTGTACAATCTGCCTGATCTCCATGCCTGTGATCGTGAAATTGATACAAGAGAATGCTGAACTGGCTATGTTTTTCATCAAGCAATTATCGAAAGATTTGGGCATCTCAGACGAGCGTACGGTGAACCTGACGCAGAAGCATATCCGCGGTCGTCTGGCAGAATCGCTGTTGTTCCTGAAAGAAACATATGGGGTAGAGGAAGACCAGTGTACACTCAGTATTTATTTGTCGAGGGAGGATTTGGCCAACTTGTCGAACATGACGACTTCGAATGCCATCCGTACCTTGTCCAATTTCGCTTCTGAAAACCTGATTATCATTGACGGACGTAAGATCAAATTGATTGATGAAGAAAAACTGAAGAAAATAAGCCGGATAGGCTGATTCCGTTATTTCCGGAAAAAACAGGGTCCCGAAAGCTCGCAGAAGTTTTCGGGACCCTGTTTTTTTATTCAAACCGGATGGATTTCACCGGATGGATGCGGCTGATCAGGTACGAAGGAGCGACCAGTACGCATACGGATATAATCAGTGTACAGACGTTCAGCAGCAGCCAGATTCCGAGGTTCAGTTCGATGGGAACGTACGGAATGTAGTAAATGCTTTCGTCGAGTCTGAAGGGCTGGAACAGGTATTGAACCAGACAGAGGACCAGTGCCACGATATTCCCCCACAGCATTCCTTTCCGGATGAGGAAGAAGGAGAAAGAGAGGAACAGTTTCTGGATGGAGGTATTGTCGGCTCCCAGGGCTTTCAGTACCCCGATCATGTTGGCGCGCTCCAGAATGATGATCAGCAGTCCGGAAATCATGGTGAAACCGGCTACTCCGGTCATCAGGATGAGAATGACCCAGATGTTGATGTCCAGCAGGTCGAGCCAGGCAAAGATTTGCGGATAGACTTCCTGAACGGTGCGCGAGTAGTATTCGGTATACTGGTGCTCCTTGCTGTAGTTGTCCAGCAGTTCGATGATGCAGTCGTTTACGGAACGGTTGTCCTGGCCTTCCTCCACCTTGACCTCAATGCCGCCTGCCAGGGCCTTGTCCCAGTTGTTCAACCGGTTGACGGTGTAAAAGTCCGTCAGCAGGAAGAGGTCGTCGAAGGCAGAGAAATGCGTCTGGTAGATGCCGGCCACGGTCAGTCGCCGTACGCGTATGTGCTCGTCCAGGTAATAGGTATTCAGCTTGTCACCCACCTTCAGCTTCAGCCGGTCGGCAATCGTTTGCGAAACCACTACCTGGTTGCTGGCTGTCGAATCGGTAAATGCCGGTATTTCTCCTTCCACAAGATGCTTTCTCAGGTAATCCAGCCGGTACTCCTGCGCAATTCCTTTCAGCATCATTCCCTGGAAATTCTCACCTGTCATGATCATTCCCGGTTTGGTGGAATAGCGCTGTACATGAGCCACTCCGGCAATACCCTCCAGCCGGTCCGTCAGGTCCTTGTCGGCTACGGCAGGCGTTGCTGCCTGGTACGACTGTATTTCCGCGAGACTGGTAATCAGGATGTCTGCACTCAGTCCCGTAATCTTGTCCTTGACCTGATGCTTGAAACCGATGACCACCGCCACCGAGATAATCATGACCGCCAGTCCGATAGCGATTCCCGCTATGGCGATGCGGACTGCCGGTTTGGATACTTCCTTCCCGCCTTCATTGCTTTTATAAATCCGGCGGGCCATGAAAAACTTCCAGTTCATATCATTCGTCTACACGTCCCGGATAAGCTTCCAGGGCTTTGCGTAACACAAACAGTGCCCGTACCAGGTCTTCCTTCTTCAATACATAGGCCACACGCACTTCGTTCTTTCCGGCTCCGGGTGTGGTGTAGAAACCGGCTGCCGGGGCCATCATGACAGTCTCTCCTTCGTAGTTGAAGTCGGACAGACACCATGCGCAGAATTTTTCCGCATCGTCAACCGGCAGTTTGGCAACGGTATAGAAGGCTCCCATCGGAATCGGTGAGTAGACACCGGGGATACGGTTCAGCCCGTCAATCAGGCACTTGCGTCGTTCCACGTACTCGTCGTACATCTCTCTTGAATACTCTTCCGGTTCGTCCAGTGAGGCTTCTGCGGCAATCTGTCCGATCAGTGGAGGACTCAGACGGGCCTGGCAGAATTTCATCACGGCCTTGCGGATTTCCGGGTTTTTGGTAATCAGGGCACCGATGCGGATACCACATTCGGAATACCGCTTTGAAACGGAGTCAATCAGTACCACGTTCTGCTCGATGCCTTCCAGGTGGCAGGCCGAGATATAGGGAGAACCCGTATAAATGAATTCACGGTACACTTCGTCCGAGAAGAGGAAGAGGTCGTATTTCTTCACCAGGTCTCTGATCTGGTTCATTTCCCTGCGGGTGTACAGGTAGCCGGTAGGGTTGTTAGGGTTACAGATCAGGATACCTTTGGTACGCTCGTTGATGAGTTCTTCGAATTTTTCCACCTTCGGCAGGGAGAATCCCTCTTCGATGGTGGTGGTTACCGTACGGATCACCGCTCCGGCAGAAATGGCAAAGGCCATGTAGTTGGCATAGGCCGGTTCCGGCACGATGATTTCGTCTCCCGGGTTCAGACAACTCATGAACGCGAACAGTACGGCTTCCGAACCGCCGGTCGTGATGATGATGTCGTCGGCAGTCAGGTTGATGTTGTATTTCTTGTAGTAGCCTACCAGCTTTTCCCGATAGCTGCGGTATCCGGCACTCGGACTGTATTCCAGTACGGTACGGTCGATGTGGCGGATGGCATCCAGGGCTGCTTTGGGAGTAGGAAGGTCGGGCTGACCGATATTCAGATGGTATACATGAACTCCTCTCGACTTGGCAGCTTCGGCCAAAGGCGCCAGTTTCCGGATAGGCGATTCCGGCATTTCATTTCCGCGAATAGATATTTGTGGCATAATTTCTTAAATGTTCGTTTATTCTAAACTCCTGTCCTGATGTCGGGTGTTCTCTGCCCGAAAGTGCAGTGCCCTGTCTTTTCCCCGGTCGGGCAGGACAGATTTTCTGCGAAGTTAACAAAACTTTTAGAAAACTCTTAATGATGCCGTAACTTTTATGTGAGAATATATCGTTTTCTGAAAGAACATGTATATCTTTGTGCATGACTTCAGACAGACAGCTCTCCTAGGAGAGGGGTTTTTCGCTGATAATAGGTTTTGAGAATCTGAAATTAACCATAAAATTTGGATGGATCTTATGAAAAAGAAATATCTCCCTTTATTATTGGCCTTTTTTTGTGCCGGAACGGCGACTGCCCAGACGTTGACACAAGCCCGGAGATGGTTTGAGAACGGAGAATTTGAAAAGGCGCGCCCGGTGTTCCGGAAACTGGTGAAACAGGCTCCGTCGAATGCCAACTACAACTTCTGGTACGGGGCATGCTGTTATGAAGGGGGCGACCTGGAGGAGGCACGTCCCTATCTGGAAAAGAGTGCGGCCCGCAAGGTCATCAATGCCTATCTGTATCTGGGACGGCTGTATTGCGATACGTACCGTTTTGACGAGGCGGTAGAGAACATGGAACAGCATATCTACTGGCTGGAGAAGAAGGACCGCAATACGGAGGCTGCCGAGCGAGAACTGGCGCATTGCCGGATGGCTGCCCGCATGTTCCGGGCTACGGAAAAGGTGGTGGTGGTAGACAGTTTTGTGGTGAGCAAGCCTGATTTCCTTTCTGCCTATAAGTTGAGTAAGGATGCCGGAGAGATTGTGGCGGATGAAAGCGGAAAGAACGTGCAGTTTGTCAATGAATTGGGAAATAAGAAAATCTATGTGGTTCCCGGTGAGCAGGGATCCGCGCTGTGGTCGAGCTTCCGCCTGATCGACAAGTGGGGCGATCCGGAAAAACTCCGTGGCATTGAGGGGCAGAATCCGGACTATCCGTTCCTGGCAGCCGACGGTATTACCTTGTATTATGCCGCCGAGGGAGAAGAGAGTCTGGGTAAATACGATATCTTCGTGACCCGCTATGATTCGGATTCTAACGAGTACCTGCGTCCGGACAATATGGGAATGCCTTTCAACTCTCCGTATAATGATTATATGTATGTGGTCGACGATTACAATAACCTGGGATGGTTTGTGTCCGACCGCTATCAGCCCGAAGGAAAGGTCTGCGTGTATGTCTTTGTTCCCAATGCTTCAAAAGAGGTTTATGACTATGAGAATACCGATCCGGAGAAACTGGCTGCGGCGGCAACCTTGAAGGAAATCCGCACGACCTGGACCGACGAGGATAAGGTACGCATTGCCAAGCAGACACTGGCGCAGCTGATGTACGGAGACAATGATGCGAAGCGCCGAAAGGATTTTGTGTTTGTGGTGAATGACAATACGGTTTACGACCAGTTGTCCGACTTCTCTTCGAAGAAGGCGCGTGAACAGTATCAGCAGCTGGCACAGAAAAACAAGGACCTTGAGGATCTGCAGGAAACCTTGCAGCGGTTGCGCGAGAAATACGCAGCGGCCCCTGAAGCAACCCGGCAGCAGATGACTCCCGGCATGCGGGACATGGAACGCAGAATAGAGGGCCTGCGCAAGGAGGTAGCCAGCCTGGAAGTGAAGGTGCGGAATACCGAGATTCAGTCGTGGGGACGCAATAAGTAAATGCATGAGTAATATTGTGCTTATGGATTTTGAAACCCATAAGCAAGTGTGCAGCAAAAGCTGCCCGTCTTTTCGGAAAAGGTCGCGGTCTTTCTGAAAAAGGCGGGCAGCTTTTCTTTGAAAGACAATGATGCGTTCCGGTACGGACAATGAAGAATCTTTTTCCGCACGCTGGAATGCCGGAACCGCGCCAATACATGATGGACAGCAGGTGGGCAATGCTTTTTGGAAGAAAATCTTTTCGTTTTCAGAGAATTCCATTATATTTGTATTCAGAGGGGACAGAAATCGGGCCTTTGTTGCCTATCTGTATAGAGGCACTTGTCCGGCAGTAATTTCCTGCTTGCATTTCCGTTCCGCTCAATGTCCGGGACCTGGATTCCCGGAGTGGTATTAACTTTAAATGTGATATGAAGAGATGGAAGTCATTGTAATTGTTGCATTGCTCCTCATTGGTGCAGTCCTGTTTGCCGTAGAGTTTGCGGTGGCTCCGGGTATCAGTGTGTCCGGCGTAGGAGCGGTGGTGAGTCTGTTGGGAGCGGTGGTCTATAGCTTCCTGACACTGGGTACGGAAGTGAGTATTTGGGTACTTCTCATTGCCGTGCTGGAAGTGGTCGGACTGACAGTATGGTTCATGAAATCGAGGACGATTGACCGCCTGTCCTTGAAAAAATCACTCGACTATTGTTACAATCCGCTGGAGAATGCGCAGATAAAGGAAGGTGATAAGGGTACTGCCCTGACACGGCTGGCGCAGATCGGCAACGTGGAGATTAACGGCAAGGTGATTGAAGCACGTTCTGCCGGTGGCTTTATCGAAGAAGGCATGCCGGTCCAGGTTGCCCGGATAGAGCACAGTACGGTGATTGTGATACCGGTGGCCGATGCCCGTTAACCCGAAAATGCCTGCCCTTGAGGAGGAGGGGGTTCTCTTTCTCCGGAGGCAGATAAACTGATAACTTAATGTAAACTATAAAATCTGATAGGTATGATTGATGCTAGTGTTTTACCTTTTGTCCTGACAGGCGGAAGTATCGTGCTGTTGGCGGTGTTTTTCCATTATGTTCCTTTCTTCCTTTGGCTGTCGGCTAAGGTTTCCGGGGTACATATTTCGTTGGTGCAGTTGTTTTTGATGCGTATCCGGAACGTTCCGCCCTATACCATCGTGCCTGCGATGATCGAGGCCCACAAGGCGGGACTGAAGACCATCACCCGTGATGAGCTCGAAGCGCATTACATGGCAGGAGGTCATGTGGAGAAGGTGGTACATGCACTGGTGTCGGCTTCGAAGGCCAATATCGAACTTTCGTTTCAGATGGCTACGGGAATCGACCTGGCCGGACGGGATGTGTTCGAGGCGGTACAGATGTCGGTCAACCCGAAGGTGATTGATACTCCTCCGGTAACGGCGGTGGCCAAGGACGGTATTCAGCTGATTGCCAAGGCCCGTGTGACGGTGCGTGCAAACATCCGCCAGCTGGTGGGTGGTGCCGGTGAGGATACGGTACTGGCACGTGTAGGAGAGGGTATTGTGTCTTCCATCGGTTCGTCGGAAAACCACAAGTCGGTTCTCGAGAATCCAGATTCTATCTCCAAGCTGGTGCTCCGTAAGGGACTGGATGCCGGAACGGCTTTCGAGATCCTGTCCATCGATATCGCGGATATTGACATAGGCCGCAACATCGGAGCTTCTTTACAGATTGATCAGGCAAATGCTGATAAGAATATCGCACAGGCCAAGGCTGAAGAGCGCCGTGCCATGGCAGTGGCCCTCGAACAGGAAATGAAGGCCAAGGCCGAAGAGGCAAGAGCCAACGTGATTCAGGCCGAGGCTGAGGTGCCTAAGGCCATGGCGGATGCCTTCCGTAGCGGAAACCTGGGTATCATGGATTATTACCGTATGAAGAACATTCAGGCCGATACGGTAATGCGCGAGAGCATCGCACATCCCGATCCCAACAAGTCGCTGAATGAACCGCTCAGCAAATAGAACTTTACTTAATTAAACTTAGACATATGAAAAAGTATTTTCCTTCTTCCGAATTGATTATTAATTCGGACGGTTCGGTTTTTCACTTGCATGTAAGACCCGAACAGTTGGCAGATAAGGTGATTCTGGTGGGTGACCCGGGACGGGTAGCGTTGGTGGCTTCGCATTTCGAGACCAAGGAATGTGACATCTCCAGCCGTGAGTTCAATACGGTAACAGGTACCTATAAGGGAAAACGGATTACGGTGACTTCTACCGGTATCGGCTGTGACAACATCGACATTGTGATGAATGAGATGGATGCACTGGCCAATATCGACTTTGATACACGCATGGAGAAAGAGGAATTCCGTCAGCTGGAGGTAGTGCGGATCGGCACTTGCGGCGGACTGCAGCCCTTTACTCCTGTCGGTACGTTTATCTGCTCGGAAAAGTCGGTGGGCTTCGACGGCTTGCTGAATTTCTATGCAGGCAGAAATGCGGTGTGCGACCTGCCGATGGAGCGGGCCTTGCTCAACCATCTGGGATGGAGCGGCAACCTGTGTGCGCCGGCTCCCTACGTGGTGGATGCGGATGCCGAACTGGTGGAACGCATTGCCGGTAAGGATATGGTGAGAGGGGTTACGGTAGCCTGCGGCGGTTTCTTCGGTCCTCAGGGACGTCAGTTGCGTATTCCTCTGGCCGACCCGCATCAGAACGAGAAGATTGAAAGCTTTGAGTATCAGGGACACCGGATTACAAACTTTGAAATGGAAAGTTCAGCATTGGCCGGATTGGCCCGTCTGATGGGACACAAGGCTACTACGGTGTGCATGGTAATTGCCAACCGTGTGGCCAAGGAGGCCAATACGGGTTACAAGTCACAGATTGACGACCTGATCCGGGTGGTACTCGACCGGATTTAACATGCGGAGGATTCCATCGCAGTATAAGAAATGAGACAGAAGGGTGTGTCAGAAACGGCTTCGCTGGAGTTCTGCCACACCTTTGTTGTGCAGGTTTTGTAGAACACGTAACAAAGAATAATAAGTAGAATAACAGATATGGAACAATCATTCAAGCAAGCAGAAGAACTGGGAAAAGAAGCACGTTATGAAGCCTTTCTGCCGCAGTTGCGTACCCTCCTCGAAGGGGAGACCGACTGGGTAAGTATTCTGGCGAATACTTCAGCGGCCTTGAAAGAAGCGTTCGGCTTTTTCTGGGTAGGCTTTTATATCGTACGTCCGGGGGCTTCAGAAGACAATGAACTGGTGCTGGGACCTTTTCAGGGCAGTGTCGCCTGTTTCCGCATCCGGAAGGGCAGAGGGGTATGCGGTACGGCATGGGTCCAGCAGACCACTCAGGTGGTACCCGATGTCGACCAGTTCCCGGGACACATCGCCTGCAGTTCGCTTTCACGTTCGGAGATTGTCGTTCCCATTTGCCGGGACGGTAAGGTACTGGGCGTGCTGGACATCGACAGCGACGAACTGAATACCTTCGACAAGGTGGACCAGCGTTACCTGGAGCAGGTATGTGACTTGCTGGCAGGACTGGCCCGGTAAGGACGCGCATTCAACAGTAACCAAATCACAATAAGAACAACATGATGAAAATTTTATCAAATTCGGAACTGACCATTGGCGTCAAGTCGTTTGGTGCGGAACTGGCCAGTATCAGGGCCAATGGCACAGAGTATTTATGGCAGGCCGATCCGGCTTATTGGAAGCGCCATTCTCCGGTGCTCTTCCCGTTTGTGGGAAGCGTGTGGGAAGGTGCTTACCGCCATCAGGGAGTGAGTTATCAGATGGGACAGCACGGTTTTGCCCGCGACATGGAGTTCGAACTGCTTCATGAGTCGGCTGCCGAGGTCCGTTTCCGTCTGGTATCGAACGAGGAGACGCGGAAGAAATATCCGTTCGATTTTGAACTGGAAATCGGTTATCGTCTGAGAGGACGGAAGATTGATGTCATGTGGAAGGTCAGAAATACCGGACACGAAACCCTGCTTTTCCAGATTGGAGCGCATCCGGCTTTCTATTATCCCGGATTCAAGGCAGAGGAAGCAATGAAAGGTTATTTCGGATTCGACCGCAAGGAAGACCTGGAGTATATTCTGGTGGCAGAAAAGGGTTGTGCCGATCCGGACACCCGTTATCCGCTGACACTGAACGAAGAGGGCTTGCTGCCGATTGACGTGCATACCTTCGACCGCGATGCCCTGATACTGGAAAACAGCCAGTTGAAGGAAGTGGTACTTTATACTCCCGACCGTTGTCCGTGGCTGTCCATGCAGTTTGAGGCTCCGGTAGTGGGACTTTGGTCGCCTCCTTCCAAGAATGCTCCGTTTGTATGTATCGAACCTTGGTACGGTCGTTGCGACCGCGCACATTTCAGCGGGGAACTCAAGGACAAGGAATGGATGCAGCATCTTGAGGCCGGTGAGGTCTTCGAATCGGTATATACCATCGAGATCAAGTAAGTCCGTTATACGGTGAGGAAGGGCTTGCGGTGGGCTGCATACGTTGGCATCGTGCACCGCAGTTCATCCGAATCCAAACAAATTCCCCCGGAATTCCATCGTCAGGAGACATGGGATTCCGGGGGAAATTTGTTAATGCCGCAGGCCAACGGTCCTCTCATTCCGTTTCCAGTTGCCAGCCACAGTCGTTATGATAAACCATCAGCTTGCTCATTCCTCCGTCGATGGTCAGGTTGGTGCCGTTGATGAAGCTGTTCCGCTCGTCGCACAGGAACAGTACCGCATGGGCAATGTCTTCCGGTTCTCCGACCCGTCTGGACGGATGCTGCTCCAGGTCGGCCTGAACATAAGCCGGGACTGCAGTTCCCTCATGGAAACGGGCCGTCTCAATCCATCCGGGAGCGATGGAATTCACACGGGCAATGCCTCCGAGACTGACAGCCAGGGCATGCGTCAGTGCTGTAATGCCTCCTTTCGCAGCGGTATAGCTCTCCGTATCGGGTTGCGACTGGAAAGCACGGGTCGACGAGAGGTTGACGATGCTTGCTCCCTTGCGGAAATACGGCTTGAAGCGCTTCGTCAGCCAGTAGGGAGCTGCCACTCCCACCTGCTGTACATAGAGAAAATCCTCGTATGAACAGTCGGAAAGGATGCCTCCGTTCACCAGGCAGGCGTTGTTGACAAGGATGTCGATGCCGCTTTCCTGCTCCAGTACCCAGTCGGCAAACTCGTCCAGTGTCTGCTGCCGGGCAATGTCTCCCCGGAACCATTTGATTCCGGATGACGGCTGATACAATTCACAGTCGGGTATCTCCTTGTCGATCAGGTATACCCGGGCTCCCTCACGGAGGAAGGTTTCCGCCAGACAGCGTCCGATACCGGCACCTCCACCGGTGAGTACACATACTTTATGTTGCAGTTTCATGATCAAATCTATTAGGGTTGGGTAATGAGGCAATCTTTGTCCAGGCAGGCATCCAACTGGCGGATGATTGTTTCCTTGTCCAGGTCCTTGCCGATGAAGACCAGCTTCTGCATGCGGTCGCCATAGACCTCATCCCATTCCCTGAACATTTCCGGTTCCTGTTGCTTTCTTCTTTCCAGTTCATCGGGTGGAAGCGTGGCATACCACAGTCCCGACTCCGTAAGCTGCTTCTGTCGTCCGGCCTGCTCAAAAATGCAGGTGATGTCGGGCGTTTCACTGAAATAGCAGATTCCTTTGGTCCGGATGACGCCTGCCGGCCACTGTTGGGCGATAAACCGGTCGAATTTCGCTGTCTGAAAGGGCGGACGGGCTGTATAGACAAAGGTCGTAATGCCGTAAGTATCCGCATGACTCTTGTCGTGCGCATGGTGGTGTCCGCAACTGCAGTAGCCGTGCTCATCGTAACGGTGCTCATGCGTTTCGTGATTGTGTCCGTGTGCATCATGTTCATGCGCATCATGTTCATGCGCATCATGCTCGTGTGCGTCATGGGTATGTCCGCATTCACAGGTGGTATGGGCCATTTCAACCGCCCAGCCTGCCGAGGCTGCCGTGGCCCCGTAGTGGAACAATCCGGTGTGCAGCAACCGGTCGAGTGCTACGTTTGCATGGTCGCAGGTCAGGATGGCTGCCTGAGGCTGCAGGGCACGGAGTACCTCACGGATGTGTTCCAGGTGTTCCGGACTGACCTTATCTGCCTTGTTCAGGAGAATGAGGTTGCAGAATTCGACTTGCTGGATCAGCAGGTTTCTGATGTCTTCCTCCGTTGCCGGTTTTTCCGCGAGTGCCTCTCCGCAACCGAACTCATCCTGCATCCGCAGGGCATCGACCACCGTTGCGATACAGTCCAGCCGGCATATTCCGTGCTGCGTATAGGCTCCTCCCATGAAAGGGATGGAACAGAGGGTCTGTGCGATGGGTTCCGGTTCACAGATGCCGCTGGCCTCGATGACGATGTAGTCGAAGCAGTTCAGCTGCATCAGTTCCAGCATTTGTGCCACCAGGTCCGACTGGAGGCTGCAGCAGATGCAGCCGTTCTGGAGGGCGACCAGACTCTTGTCTTTATTGCCTACAATGCCTTCCTTGCGGATCAGGCTGGCGTCGATGTTGACCTCTCCGATATCGTTGACAATCACTGCGAACCGGATGCCCTGCTGGTTCGACAGGATGTGGTTGACCAGGGTGGTCTTTCCGCTTCCCAGATAACCGGTCAGCAGCAGTACAGGAATTTCTTTCGGATTCATATAAATGGGTTTCTTTGTAAGTAACTAAATCTGACGGCAGGGAAATGCTCCCTGCAAAGGACTCTCGCTGGTGGCGGAATCAGGATTCCATGTCTTTCAGGTGAATCTCCAGTGCATTGACGGAAATCTGTATTTCCCAGATGGATACTCCCAGGGAAGCAATCAGCAGCAGGAGGGCAAGGCCGAAGACATATACCGACAAGTCGTGAAGGCCGATGTAAATGAGAAACATGGAAATGACGCAGAAGAACAGGCTGGAGATTCCCAGCACCTGCATGCTGCGTGTGAGATAAAGCCGCTTGCGCAGATTGGCAATCTGTGCGGCGGTAACCTCCGAATGCTGCTTTACGTATTGTTCCTTCAGGATACGCACCAGTTGGGCGTAGGAAAGGAAACGGTTGGTATAAGCCAGCAGAATCAGTGAGACTGCCGAGAAGAGGAGGGTGGGGGTACTAAGTGTCAGTTCGTCCATAATGTTTTTGTCTTTTTTCGTTTTGCAAAAATAGCAATTTATTTTCGAATATATAAATAGGTGAAAGGAAAGCCCCGGATGTCGGTCCGGAAGGCAGATGGAAACGTCAGGAAACAAAAAAAGCATTGCCAGAGAACCAGCAATGCCTTTTTACTTTATACACCTTTAAACAAAATGAACGTTATTTGCGCGCTTCAGCAATGTATGCCAACGCTTCTTTACATTTCTCAGTTACATAGTTCCAGTCTTCTGCTGCCACCTTGTCTTTCGGGAACAGCTTAGAACCCATACCTACGCAGAATACACCTGCCTTGATCCATGAAGTCAGGTTTTCCTGAGTCGGTTCTACACCACCGGTAACCATCAGTTTTGACCATGGCATCGGGGCCAGCAGACCTTTTACCAGTTTGGTTCCGAGTACATCGCCCGGGAAGATCTTGCACAGATCGCATCCCATTTCCTGTGCGAAACCTACTTCAGATACGCTGCCGCATCCCGGAGTATAAGCTACCAGACGGCGGTTGCAGACCTTTGCGATTTCCGGGTTGAACAACGGACCTACCACGAAGTTGGCACCCAGCTGGATGTACAGGGCAGCAGTAGGAGCGTCAACGATAGAACCTACACCCATTGCCATTTCCGGACATTCCTTGGCTGCGTATTTTACTACTTCAGCGAATACTTCGTGAGCGAAGTCACCGCGGTTGGTGAACTCGAATGCACGGACACCACCGTCGTAGCAAGCCTTTACCACTTTCTTTGCAACTTCTGCGTCTTTATGATAGAATACAGGAACCATTCCTGTTGAACCGATCTTGTTCAATACTGCGATCTTATCGAATTTTGCCATTTTCAATTGGTTTTTTTAAGATGAATAGTGAAGTGAATTATCTCTGTACACGGCCACTTGCATCACCGCCAGCCAATGCTTCTACTTCTTCTGCAGAAACAAGGTTGAAGTCACCGTTGATAGTGTGCTTCAAAGCCGATGCAGCTACTGCAAATTCCAGTGCTTCTCCCTGGTTAGGCTTAGTCAGCAAGCCGTGGATGATACCACCAGAGAATGAGTCACCACCACCTACACGGTCGATGATCGGGTCGATGTCGTAACGTTTTGAAGTATAGAATTCCTCACCGTTGTAAATCATGGCCTTCCATCCGTTGTGAGTAGCCGAGAATGATTCACGCAGCGTAGAGATTACATATTTGAATCCGAATTCCTTAGCCATGGCTGTGAAAATGCCCTTGTAGCCTTCTGCATCAGTCTTTCCGCCTTCTACGTCAGCATCCGGTTTGAAGCCCAGGCAGAGTTCCGCATCTTCTTCGTTACCGATACAAACGTCTACATACTGCATCAGCGGACGCATGATAGACTGTGCTTTTTCCTTTGTCCACAGTTTCTTGCGGAAGTTCAAGTCTACAGAAACCGTTACACCGTGACGCTTTGCAGCCTCACAAGCCAGCTTGGTCAGTTCGGCAGCCTTGTCAGAAATGGCCGGAGTAATACCTGACCAGTGGAACCAGTCGGCACCTTCCATGATGGCATCAAAGTCGAAGTCACAAGGATCTGCTTCTGCGATGGCAGAGTGAGCACGGTCATAAATCACCTTACTTGGGCGCATTGAAGCACCGGTTTCCAGATAGTAGATACCTACACGGTCACCACCACGGGCAATGTAGTCTGTTTTTACACCGTATTTGCGCAGTGCGTTGACAGCCGACTGGCCGATTTCGTGTTTCGGCAATTTAGTTACGAAGTAAGCTTCGTGACCATAGTTTGCACAGCTGACAGCTACGTTGGCTTCACCACCACCATAAACTACGTCAAAGTTGTCTGACTGAACGAAACGAGTGTTGCCCGGAGTAGAAAGTCTCAGCATGATTTCACCGAGAGTAACAATTTTTCCCATTGCAGATAAATTTTATTATATGTTATCGTTATAAAGTTTAAATATCCCCAAACTGTAATCCCGCAGAAGATTTTGCTTAATGCGTGATATGCCTGCAAATATCCTTTCTGTGTGCGCACACAAAGGTACGACAAATTTTTGAATTACCAAAAAAAGTCATATATTTGTGTCGTTTTTTATGAAATAATAGGTATATCTTGTGTTAAAATTAAGGAAATCGAGAAAATGAAGGAAGAAACAAGCAGAATTCGCATCAAGGATATCGCCCAGCTGGCAGGAGTGTCGGTGGGTACGGTAGACCGTGTCCTGCACGGCCGGAGTGGGGTTTCGGAGGAAAGCCGCAAGAAAGTGGAGGATATTTTGGCGCAGCTGAATTATCAGCCCAACATGTATGCCAGTGCCCTGGCTTCGAACAAGCGGTATGTGTTTGCGTGCCTGTTGCCTCTGCATGCTCCCGAAGATTATTGGGCCTTTGTGGTGAACGGCATGAAGCAGGCAGTGGCGGCATTTTCCGATTTCAATGTTTCACTGATGATAGAATATTATGACCAGTACGAGTCGGGCTCGTTTGGAGCAGCTGGAAACAAACTGCTGGAGGCAAATCCCGACGGGTTTATCCTGGCACCGGCACTGAAGGAGGAGACGGCCCTGCTGACTTCGGCACTGAAGGAAAAGTCCATTCCGTATGTGTTCATCGACTTTAATATTCCGGAATTGGCTCCGCTGGCATTCTACGGCCAGCATGCGGGACAAAGCGGATGTTTTGCCGCACGTATGATGCGGATGCTGATGGGAGGGCAGACCGAACTGGTGATTTTCCGTCTGATCAATGAAGGACGGCTGGGTTCTAACCAGCAGCAGATCCGTGAGGAAGGCTTCTGTTCCTACATGCAGGAACATTGCCCGGAGGTGAAGATGTGGAAACTCGACCTGCATGCGAAGCATCCGGAAGAGGCGGAATCTTTGCTGGATGCCTTTTTTGCAGCCCATCCTCAGGTGACTTGCGGAATTGCCTTCAACTCGAAGGCTTATGTCATCGGAGAATACATGCAGAAGCAGCAGCGTACGGACTTCCGGCTGATGGGATATGACTTGCTGGAACGCAACGAGGCATGCCTGCGCAACGGGTCGGTCGACTTTATCATTGCCCAGCAGCCCACCGTGCAAGGGTACAGCAGTGTGGAATGTCTGTGCAAGCATCTTGTCCTGAGAAAAAAAGTGAAAGAGTCCAATTATATGCCGATCAACCTGCTTACGGTAGAGAATATGGATTTTTATCTGGATGCCCACGGCAATAACGATTGACGGGGATTTTGCCGGATGGAATGATTGTGGAGCCGCCTCTTTGCTGAGTTGCGGCTCTTTTTGTCGGGCTGCGCTTCTTTTTATAATTAGGTGAAAAAAGTATTGATCTGCCAATTTGCTTTCTGTACATTGCAAAATCGACCTTTTTAAATCAGGGCCTGAAAGGATTCCCCTTCATTTTAAAGAATTATTTCCGTAATAAGACGGTCGTTGTTGTGTTTTTCAGCTATTTTTTATTTAATTTTGCACTCAAAATTATAAAACTATTTTTTATAACCCAATATGGCTAATTTAATTAAATTGCGTAAAGGTCTTGACATAAACCTGAAAGGTAAAGCTGCCGCAGAAGTTATGTCTGTAAAGGAACCTGGATTCTATGCATTGATTCCGGACGATTTTACAGGAGTGACTCCTAAAGTTGTGGTTAAGGAACAGGAATATGTAATGGCCGGAGGACCCTTGTTTGTCGACAAGAATCATCCTGAATTGAAATTTGTGTCGCCTGTAAGTGGCGTGGTAACCAGTGTGGAACGTGGAGCTCGTCGTAAGGTGATGAGTATTACCGTAGAGGCTGCTGCAGAGCAGGACTACGAAGAGTTCGGAAAGAAAGACGTTTCAAAAATGTCTGGAGAGCAGGTAAAGGAAGCCTTGCTGAACGGAGGTATGTTTGCTTTCATCAAGCAGCGTCCTTACGATGTAGTGGCTGATCCGACAGTGGCTCCGAGAGCTATTTTTGTTTCGGCATTCGACAGCAACCCGCTGGCTCCTGAATTTGAAATGGCACTGAAGGGAGAAGAAGCGAATTTCCAGACAGGTCTGGATGCTTTGGCTAAGATGGCCAAAACTTATCTGAGTATCAGCGTGAAGCAGAATGCTGCTGCCCTGACTCAAGCGAAGAATGTGGAAATCAATGTGTTTGATGGTCCTCATCCTGCTGGTAACGTAGGTGTGCAGATCAACCACATCGCTCCTGTCAACAAGGGAGAAACGGTATGGACCATTGATCCGCAGGCAGTTATCTTCATCGGACGTCTGTTCAATACCGGTCACGTAGATATGACCCGCACAGTGGCTGTAACCGGTTCTGAAGTCAAGAAGCCGGCATACTGCAAACTGAAAGTAGGTGCGTTGCTGACAAATGTGTTTGCCGGTAATGTAAACACTTCTTGCGAACTCCGTTACATCAGCGGTAACGTGCTGACAGGAAAACAGATCGCTGCAAATGGCTTCCTGGGAGCTTTCCACAGCCAGGTGACTGTAATCCCTGAAGGTAACGACGTACATGAAATGCTGGGATGGATCATGCCTCGTTTCAATGAATTCAGTACAAGCCGTTCTTATTTCAGCTGGCTGATGGGTAAGAAAGAATATCGTCTGGATGCCCGCATCAAGGGAGGTGAACGTCATATGATCATGTCAAATGAATATGACCGTGTACTTCCGATGGACATCATGCCTGAATATCTGATCAAGGCCATTATCGCCGGTGATATTGACCAGATGGAAGCCTTGGGTATTTATGAAGTAGCTCCGGAAGACTTTGCAATCTGCGAATTCGTCTGCTCTTCGAAGATGGAATTGCAGCGTATTGTGCGTGAAGGACTGGATATGCTTCGCCGCGAAATGTGCTAATACTAATTCAAAAGATTTTATAAATAAATGAAAGCGTTAAGAAATTATATCGATAAGATAAAGCCAAACTTTGAAGAGGGAGGCAAATACCAGGCTTTCCGTTCTGTATTCGATGGTTTCGAAACATTCCTGTTTGTTCCGAATACAACTTCAAAGACTGGTACGCATATTCACGATGCGATTGACAGCAAGCGCATCATGTCGCTGGTAGTAATTGCACTGATTCCGGCGCTGCTGTTCGGTATGTATAATGTGGGTTACCAGCATTATCTGGCTGCTGGAGTTGAAGGCAGCTTTATTGAAAAGTTTGTATATGGTTTCCTGGCTGTATTGCCTAAGATCGTAGTATCTTATGTAGTAGGTCTGGGTATTGAGTTCGTAGTGGCTCAGTGGAAGAAGGAAGAAATTCAGGAAGGTTTCCTGGTTTCTGGTATGCTGATTCCGATGATTGTGCCGGTTGACTGTCCGTTGTGGATGCTGGCTGTAGCTACTGCCTTCTCTGTAATTTTTGCAAAAGAAGTATTCGGTGGAACCGGTATGAATATCTTCAACCCGGCATTGATTACTCGTGCATTCCTGTTCTTCGCTTATCCGACAAAGATGTCTGGTGATGCTGTATGGGTATCAGGTGACAGCATCTGTGGTCTGGGCAAGACAGTGGACGGACTGACTGCTGCAACTCCTCTGGGTATTGCAAAGGTGGCTGAATGCCCTGATTTCTCACTGGATATGGTTACCGGATTTATCCCGGGATCAATCGGTGAAACCAGTGTCATTGCCATTGCCATCGGTGCGGTTATTCTGTTGTGGTCTGGTGTTGCCAGCTGGAAGACAATGCTTTCTGTATTCGTAGGTGGTGCATTCATGGGATGGGTATTCAATACTATCGGTCCTGATACTGCCATTGCTCACATGCCTTGGTACCAGCATCTGTGCTTGGGCGGTTTCTGCTTTGGTGCTGTATTCATGGCTACTGACCCTGTTACTTCTTCACGTACAGAAAACGGTAAGTTTGTATATGGTTTCCTGATCGGTGCCATGGCAATCATTATCCGTGTGCTGAACCCGGGTTATCCAGAAGGTATGATGTTGGCTATCCTGCTGATGAATATCTTCGCTCCGCTGATCGACTACGTGGTAGTTCAGGGAAATATTTCTCGTCGTGCAAAACGTGCTATGTCTAACAAATAAAAACCGAATATACAATGAATACTAATAGTAACTCATATACTATCATTTATGCTTCGGTAATGGTTGTTATCGTAGCATTCCTGTTGGCCTTCGTCAATTCTTCTTTGCGTGACCTGCAGGGTAAGAATGTGGAACTTGACACTAAAAAGCAGATCCTTTCTTCTTTGGGAATCAAGAATGTACAGGATGCAGCTGCTGAGTTTGCAAAGGTGGTGAAGGCGGATATGGTGGTTGCCGAAGACGGTACACTGACTCCGTACGAAGGTGCTTTCGTTACTTCTTTCGAAAAAGAATACAAGGAAAATGGCCGTGCTCATCTGTTCGTTTGCGAAATCGATGGTCAGACCAAATACATCATCCCGGTTTACGGTGCGGGTCTTTGGGGCGCTATCTGGGGCTATGTAGCATTGAATGAAGATAAGAATACTGTTTACGGTACTTATTTCTCTCACGCTTCTGAAACTCCGGGTCTGGGTGCTGAAATCGCTTCTGAACATTTCCAGAGCGAGTTCAAGGACAAGAACGTACTGGAAGACGGTGCCATTGCACTGGGCGTTGTGAAAAACGGTAAGGTAGAAAAACCTGAATATCAGGTGGACGGTATCTCTGGTGGTACCATCACTTCTGTAGCTGTGGACGCCATGCTGAAGAGCTGCATGGGACAGTATACCAAATTTTTAACTGCTAACGAATAATTTAAGGAGGAGATAATAAGATGGGAAGTTTATTTTCAGCTAAAAACAGAGAAGTATTTTCTACTCCGTTAGGTTTGAACAACCCGGTTACTGTGCAGGTATTGGGTATCTGTTCTGCATTGGCCGTTACTTCAAAACTGGAGCCGGCTATCGTGATGGGTCTTTCTGTAACAATCATTACTGCTTTCTCAAACGTGGTAATCTCTCTGTTGCGTAAGACAGTGCCTAACCGTATCCGTATCATCGTGCAGCTGGTAGTTGTGGCTGCGCTGGTAACCATTGTAAGTGAACTGCTGAAGGCTTTTGCTTATGACGTAAGTGTACAGCTTTCAGTTTACGTAGGTCTGATCATTACCAATTGTATCCTGATGGGACGTCTGGAAGCCTTTGCCATGGCCAATGGTCCGTGGGAATCTTGTCTGGACGGTATCGGAAACGGTCTGGGATATGCAAAGATTCTGGTAATTGTTGCGTTCTTCCGTGAATTGCTTGGCTCAGGAACCTTGCTGGGATTCAATATCCTGAACTACGATTTCATGAAGGAAATCGGTTATGTGAACAACGGTCTGATGCTGATGCCGCCGATGGCACTGATCATCTGCGCTTGTCTGATTTGGTATCAGCGTGCGAAACATAAAGAATTGCAAGAAAAGTAATCACTAAATAGAACAAAAGAAAATGGAACATTTATTAAGTTTGTTTGTCCGTTCAATTTTTGTGGACAATATGATTTTTGCATTCTTCCTGGGTATGTGTTCATACTTGGCTGTTTCGAAGAATGTGAAGACTGCGCTTGGTCTGGGTATCGCCGTAACGTTCGTATTGGTGGTTACACTGCCTGTAAACTACCTGTTGCAGACAAAGGTGCTGGCTGCCGACGGTATCTTGGGTATTGATTTGAGCTTTTTGAGTTTTATCCTCTTTATTGCCGTAATTGCTGCAATCGTACAGCTGGTGGAAATGATCGTGGAACGATTCAGCCCGTCTCTGTATGCTTCTTTGGGTATTTTCTTGCCGTTGATCGCTGTAAACTGTGCCATCATGGGTGCGTCTCTGTTCATGCAGCAGCGTATCGGACTGAGTGCTTCTGATCCTAAGTTTATCGGAGGTATCGGTGATGCCATTGCATATGCACTGGGTTCTGGTCTTGGCTGGTTGCTGGCTATCGTAGGTCTGGCTGCCATTCGCGAAAAGATGGCTTACTCGGATGTGCCTGCTCCGTTGAAAGGACTGGGTATCACATTTATCACTGTAGGCTTGATGGCAATGGCATTTATGTGTTTCTCTGGTTTGAATATCTAATTAAGAAAGGAATAAGACAATGGATATGAATTTTATTTTAGCAAGCATTGGAGTATTCCTCGTGACTATTCTGGTGCTGGTAGTCATCCTGCTGGTTGCAAAGAATTTCCTTGTAGCTTCCGGCAACGTAAAACTGACTATCAACGGCGATAAGGAGATGGAAGTAGAGTCTGGCTCTACATTGCTGAACACACTGGCCGTCAACGGCGTATTCCTGCCTTCAGCCTGTGGAGGTAAGGGTTCTTGCGGACAGTGTAAGTGTCAGGTGGTAGAAGGTGGCGGTGAAATCCTGCCTTCTGAAGTGAGCCACTTCAGCCGCAAACAGCAGAAAGACCACTGGCGTCTGGGCTGTCAGGTGAAAGTGAAAGGAGATATGGGCATCAAGGTGCCTGAATCTGTAATGGGCGTAAAGGAATACGAATGTACGGTTATCTCCAACAAGAACGTGGCTACCTTTATCAAGGAGTTCAAGGTGCAGTTGCCCAAGGGTGCGCACATGGACTTTATTCCGGGTTCATACGCACAGATTAAGATTCCTAAATTTGAAATGGATTACAACAAGGACATCGACAAGGACCTTATCGGTGCCGAATACTTGCCTGCATGGGAAAAATTCGGTTTGTTCGGCCTGAAATGTAAGAACGAAGAAGAAACCATCCGTGCTTACTCTATGGCCAACTATCCGGCAGAAGGTGACGTGTTCATGTTGACAGTTCGTATCGCTACTCCTCCGTTCAAGCCAGACCGCAGCGGATTCATGGATGTGATGCCGGGTATCGCTTCTTCTTATATCTTTACCCTGAAACCGGGTGACAAGGTGCTGATGAGCGGTCCTTACGGAGACTTCCATCCTATTTTCGATTCTAAGAAGGAAATGATCTGGGTAGGTGGTGGTGCCGGTATGGCTCCGCTTCGTGCACAGATTATGCACATGACCCGTACATTGCACACCACAGACCGTGAGTTGCATTACTTCTACGGTGCGCGTGCCTTGAACGAAGTATTCTATCTGGAAGACTTCCTGGCTCTGGAAAAAGACTTCCCGAACTTCCACTTCCATCTGGCTCTGGACCGTCCAGACCCGGCAGCCGATGCAGCTGGCGTGAAGTACACTCCGGGATTCGTTCATCAGGTAATGTTGAACACTTACTTGAAAGACCACGAAGCTCCGGAAGACATCGAATACTACATGTGTGGTCCTGGCCCGATGTCGAAGGCAGTTGTTGCTATGCTGGATAGCCTCGGCGTAGAAGAGTCTTCTATCATGTACGATAATTTCGGTGGATAATTTTACTTGTAGAATAGAAATAAGTAAAAAATTGATATAAAAGGAAACGAGGCTGTCTCAATTTTGAGACAGCCTCGTTTTCTTTGTATTAGGAGTTTCAGTAGTAATAAGGGTTATGCTCCTACCTGCGCTGCCTCTTTCAATTGAGATTTTAGTTTTTCCATATCTTCCGGAGAAGCAGCCGATTTGAACTTGATTTCTCCATCCTTCCCGATAATCACGCAATGAGGAATGGACAGTGCTTTTTGTGCATTGCCGAAGGTTGTGTATATTTCATCCTTAAATGCTTCCTGCACGCGTACATGCTCACCCATCAGGTCATAATGTGCTGCCATCTTGCGCCATTTGGCATCTTCTTCCGGGCGGTCGATGGAGAGATACAGCAGTACGATGTCGTTCGCTTTGGCATACTCCTGTAAGGGTTTTACATAGGCGAAAGAGGCACGACAGGGACCGCACCAGGTTGCCCATATATCCATGAAGATAACTTTTCCTTTATACAAGTCGGTAATCTCTTTGAGCGTTTTGGCATGGTCTATATTCGGAAAGTGAATGTAGTCGGGTATTTTAGCTTGATTGAAGGCCTTATTCTTGGCAATGGCCTCATCTATCAGCGGTTGCCATTTGCTTTGTGGATACAGTCGCTTGAATCGTTCTTCCAGTGGAAGTATTTCTGGGTCGTATTTTTCCTCGTTTGCGTCCCTCAGGAAAAGCAGTGCCATGGCCGATTCCTGCGCCTGACCCGTAAGGTTCTTTTCGATGTAATGGAAAATCAACTTATTGGGATTTTTTTTCAAGTCTTCGCCTACCGGTTCTTCTTTAGTGTAGTAAGTAATGCCGGCATTGTTATAGACTACTTCATGGAAAGCGGGCGAGAAAGTGCTGGCCGGGTGATTTACCCGACAGAATTCCATCATCTTTTCCCATTCCTTGAGCCAGCTTTGCTTGGTGGCTTCGGAATAGCGGTAGGCAATGCCGAAAAGCTGGTTCTGGAAGGCCCACATTGTCTGTATGCGTGTATTCTGGCAGGCTTTTTCATATAAATCTTTATCTACACCTTTCATCTTTTCATCTAAGGCTAATACCGCATCCTGCAACTTTTTGCTGACTGACGTGGCTATGGTGTCCTGGGTAATACCCCACTTGTCGCCTTTTCTTGAAAGTACATCAAACACGTCTTGTCCCAGTTTGTCCATTAGCCTTGATACCTCCATGTTCTTTTCATTCTTGCCTTCCAAAATAGAGATGGGATGCGTGGCTGCGGCATCAATTTGCAGGCGATAGTTTCCGCCGTCGGCAATGAAGGAACCTAAATAACGCTTTCCCCACAGGAATAGGCGTATCTGTTCGTATCCGTTGCTGGGGAGTGTGAGACTGAACGTGCTGTCCGTATTCAGCTTCAATGTATCCTGAGATTGCGAATTAAACATTCCCTCGATGGATTTCTGATAAATAATTGTGCCTCCGTCTAAATTTTTCACCGAGCCTGTAATCTTTATTTCGTGTGAGCCGGTACATGAGGCAAATGTTCCTGCAAGCACACTGAGTGAAAGGAATGCGATGTGTTTAGCTTTCATATACTATAGAGTTTAAGTTTTATGGCATATTATGTTGCTGGAACGTAAAGGTAAGGATTTTTTGTTTGGGCTTATAATTTTATTTGGAATTCCATACGTTGAACTCACACATGGAAGTCCCTATATTACCCGTTCCGTCAGTCCCCTCAATTATCCCAATAAAATTGGTGTTAATGTCGGAACAGAAAAATTCTACCTCTGTACATCCGTTTTCGTCAGTAATTACGTCTGGTTTCCACATCAGTACGTTGCGTGCATCGGGCATAGGCAGCAGCATGTCTGCTTCCTTCGGCTTATAGAACTCACGTTTGCCATAATACCCTTTTGCACGATACAGGTTATTCATACGCAGAAGCTCCTCTTCTGAATAAAAAGGAACTTGATATACAATACTTTGAACATCTACCACACTGAAAGAAGTTCCTGAATTAGAAGTATCACCATTATATTTGAATTTAGCAATGGAATAGGTTTTACCAATGATTGGTTTCTTTCGACCTTTTGCTGGGCAACGACCAAATTCATTATGGTGAGCATTATAATCCATTCTATAGTTGATTAAATAATTACATGAGGTACATACATATGCAGAATTTGTATTCAGCTGCGCCAAACTGTCCAGCCTTCCCATCATCTTGTCCCTGAATACCCTTCCTTTCGTTCCTGTAACGGTCACCTCGGACAGAAGGATACTGCTGTCACGGCTTATGACGGAATTGTCAAACTTTTCTACTGACTTCACAAGATTCATGTCTTGAAATGCAGTATAGCATCTGAGATGACTTCTCAGACTGTCTGCTATCGGAAAATCAGCCTTGAATGACACTTCCGGCCTGTACTCGTCCTTGTCAAGCATGGGTTTAAGATAGACATAGCCGCCACGCAGGGCAAGCATCTGTTCGGTAGGAACTGCAAAGTTCCCCATCGAGTCTGTCATGATGAACTGTGTATCCGCATCCGGTCCGAATACCTGGAGAAGCTGCTGTACGTTTCCAGCCTCATTACGTTTCCTTTTCTTGCCTATGGTCTGTCTTCCTAAAATCTCGTCAGACAGGAAGATGACCGGCTCTTTGGTATCATCAAAGTTCTCCCATACGTACCTTCTCCAACCTTGGGTAAGCAGAAGTAGGTCAAGCGACCGGAGCCTGTCTTTGTTCCCGTCATTGAAATAGTATGCAGGATTGTGTATGTTGCCTCTTATTTCGGAGGACAGCATGCAGTAGGAAAGCATATTCTCGGGTACCGCCTCATTGATGTATGAGGCATCGAAGATGCTGAGACCGAGGTGTGCCACGACGGGTTTGCCCTGTGCGTCAGAAACACGGACAGAGACTTTGCCTTTCTCTCTTGTGGCGTATCTCTCCTTGTCGGTACTGATCTCTATGTTCAGCTTCCTTTTGGGGTTGAGATAGACAAGGCGTTCTGCAACGGGAAGTCCCTTCTCATTGTAAAGCGTAAACTCAGATATACCCTGAAGTGGGAACTCGCTCACAGGAATTTTTACCTTTAGGATTTCATTCAGGGTTCTTTCGGCCATGCAGTATTTCACGCCCCTCATTTTCCCATCAAGACGTATCCTCTGCGGAGCTGCACCCTTCTGTTGCGAAAGAAGGAACTCCATATATTCGTCAGTCTGCTTCCTTAAATGGAGTGAAAGACCGGAAGATTCAACATTTGGAAAACCATATTCAGTACCGTCATCAAGGACTGCGGTATAACGAGAACCTTTGTGAGGAAGAAGCATGAACATCCCCATACGTCATGAAGAGACTCCAGACGTGCTATACGTCTGCCGTTCTCACGAAGCTCGCCCTTCACATCTGCGGGCATCCCTTTTTTGTCAGTGCCCTTGAAAGTCACCTTTGCCGCTACGCCGTCTATGAGACTGCCGCCTTCGGGAAAGAAGGACAAGCGAGACACTTTCCGTTCTGTTTCACTGTCCTTTGCATGTCCTTTGTCTGTTATGTTCTTTACGATGCGTATCACTCTCGGATGGTAAGGTTTCAATGTATCAGCCGTGAATGAACACTTTGTGTAGGCATGTATCCGGTAATCTCCCGGTCTGAGGTTCTTGTCCAAATAGACATGTCCCTCAGATATGCCTGACTGTATGGGGTACTTTTCCTGCCATACGATGCTGTCTTTATCGTCCAGCATCTCAACGAACAGTGTTCTGCTTCTGTCTGAAAGGGTTAGATTACCTCTATCAAAGACATAAGACTTGAACCACAGGTCTTCACCTGTCTCGTAGATGCCCTTGTCGGTTTGGAAATAGATAAGTTCTTCTGATAGTATTTGTCCGTTAACGGATAACGCGAACAATAATATTGAAAATAGTGTTAGAGCTTTGCTTGCTTTCATTTGTTGAAAAAACTCATTTCAGTAACGATTGTACGTTTCAAAGATAGGTAAATATTTTAACTCTTACCAGGAATCTCTTATCGTTTTTGATTTCAGGTTGTCAGATTAGGAATTGCGGGAGATAAATCTTACCTTTGTGTGTACGAAAGGATTAAAACGACATGGCCATGAACAGACTTTATCCGGTAGGCATACAGAATTTCGAGGATCTCCGTAGTAGGGGATATATTTATGTAGACAAGACTTTGGTTTTATATAACCTAGTGCAGACGGGGAAGTATTATTTCCTGAGTCGTCCCCGTCGGTTTGGCAAGAGCCTGATGATTTCCACGTTAGAGGCTTATTTCCTGGGAAAGCGTGAACTTTTTAAGGGGCTTGCTATGGAAAGTCTGGAAAAGGACTGGACGGTGCATCCGGTGCTTCACATGGACTTGAATACGGAAAAGTATGATACGGAAGCAAGTCTGGAAAACAAGCTGGAGCTGACGTTGAAGCAATGGGAAGCAGAGTATGGCCACAACCCGGATGAGTATTCCGTGGCGACCCGTTTTGAAGGAGTTATTCGTCGGGCTGCGAAGAAAATGGGGCAAAAGGTGGTGATTCTGATAGATGAGTACGACAAGCCCATGCTTCAGGCCATTACAAATCCGGAATTGCAGACAAAATTCCGTAATACGCTCAAAGCATTCTATGGCGCGCTCAAGTCGTGCGACGGCTTTATTCATTTTGCCATGCTGACGGGCGTGACGAAGTTCAGCAAGGTGAGTGTGTTCAGTGATTTGAATAACCTGCGTGATATATCCATGGTGAATCAGTATGCAGAAATCTGCGGTATCAGTGATGGTGAACTTCATCAGTACTTTGATGAGGATATTCATTCGCTTGCCGATAAACTGAGCATAGATTATACCAAAGCTTGTGGACTGTTGAAGGAAAACTACGACGGCTATCACTTCTGCTATAAGTCGGTAGGCATGTACAATCCTTTCAGCCTGCTGAGTACTTTTGCTAATATGCAGATAGGCAGCTATTGGTTTGAAACGGGTACCCCGACTTACCTGGTAGAGTTGATGAAACTTCATCATTATCCGGTGGAAGAGATTGAGCATATCGTGACCAGCGGTCCGGTGCTGGATTCCATCGATGCGGCTTCTACCGACCCGGTACCGGTCATCTACCAGAGCGGCTATCTGACCATCAAGGATTATAACGCGGAGTTTGAGAACTATACCCTCGGTTTCCCGAACCGGGAGGTGGAACAGGGTTTTCTTCGTTTCTTGCTTCCTCACTATGCGTCGGTGAGCATCAGCAAGTCCCCTTATGAAATCCAGTGCTTTGTGGGTGAGGTGCGCAAGGGTGATGTGGATGGTTTCCTGAGCCGTTTGCAGACCTTCTTCGATGATACTCCCTACGAACTGGCCCGTGACCGCGAGGTACATTATCAGAACATTCTTTACATCGTGTTCAAGCTGATGGGCTTCCACACCGAGGTGGAATACCGCACATCGCGTGGCCGGGTAGACCTGGTGCTGAAGACGTCCGACTACATCTACGTGATGGAGTTCAAGTTGAACGGTACCGCCGAAGAGGCCATGCAGCAGATAGAGGAGAAAGGGTATGCCTCTGCCTTTGCTTCCGATAGCCGGAAGGTGATAAAGGTCGGGATAAACTTCAGTAACGCGACACGAAGCATAGAGCGGTGGGTTGTAGCGTGATTGAAATAGAATATTATAACAAAGGGGAAGCGGCGTATCGATGTGCTGCTTCCCTTTTTTTATATACTATTAGTCAGAGTCTTTTATTTCCCTCCAAAAAACTTCTTCCGGTAATAAGAATCTGCTGTATATAGTGCTGCTGTCGGGTTATTACCCGTCACACGATCCTTGGTCACGAGGGTAGTGACGTAGGCATCCGAGTATTTGTAGAACAGGCTGTCGTGTCCCACGCAGAGACCGATTACCACGTTCAGGTCGGTATGTGCTTCGTTCAGCAGACGGGCTTGCAGAATCGGGTTGCACATGGCGGCACCGATACTTTCACATTGTGCGGGGATGCCCATCGATGTTTTGGGCTGGCCGGCTACCTTGCAGATGACCGAGTAAGCCTCGAAGCCGTTGGCACGGAGGATACGGGCAAAAATACGGGCTTCGCGGATGAGGCCGATGCAGTTGGCAATGCCGATGCGGTGCGCACCGATTTTCCGGGCAAACTCCATGATTTCCTGCACGCGGGTCCACTGGCAGTAGCCTTCGTATTCCACTTCCGCACTGGCAATCATAATCTCGCGGTTGCGTCCCTCGTCGTAACGCTCCAGCGCCCACTGGCGGTCTTCCTCCTTCAGATTTTCCGTGGGACAGAAATCAGGATAGGTGCGGTCTTTGTATTTGCAGTTCTGTGTGCCGCAGTCCACACAGGTTGGTATTATTTCTTTTTCCATAAAAGCATGTGTGATTGGTTAAACTGAGGGCAAAGATACGAGATTTCTTTCCAATTGGTAGACAGAAAACCGCATTTGGTGGATTCTATTTTTAAAAATTGCAGGCGACTTCTACATTTGTTTCCGATTAGTTTTCATTTAAATTGTAAGTAAGATGAAGAAAATTGTGTGGATGGCCTGCGGAATGGCCTTGATGTATGCACCTTTGAGTGCAAGTGCGAACGTCCGCTACGATGACCCGCAGGAGAAAGTGCAGAAGAAGGAAGTGCCCAATCCGGAGAAGGCGGCTCAGCGACGGACCGACGAGATGGATAAGGCACTGAACCTGACGGAGAAGCAGTACAAGAAGATTTACAAGTTGTTCCTGAAGGAAGAAAAGGAAAAGGTGGAAGCCATGATGCAGCGTCACCCGGGAGGAATGAATGGACAGCCTCCCATGGCTGGAAGGCCCCCGATGGGGGGAGGACGCCCTCCGATGGAAGGTGGAATGCCACCGCAGGGTGGAGGATTCCCCGGAATGGGAGGATTTCCGGAAGGCATGAGCCCGGAAGAACGGATGAAGGAGCATGCCGAGAAAATGCAGAAGGAGCAGGAAAAGCGGGAGAAGAAAATCCGCAAGATTCTTACCGAGGAACAGTATGCCACCTGGCAGACCGTGAAACCGCAGCCGCAGGTGTTGCCTCCGATGCCGGAAGGCGAGAGACCGGGGCCAGGACCTCGCGGACCGGAGGAAGAGGAAGCTCCGTTGCTCGATACGGCAGCCGAGTGAATGGGATACCTGATTTTTCCGTGGGGTGATTCTTGGAATGTGCGGCAGATGTCGTAACTTTGCGGTTCATTCAAAAAAGTCTACGTTATGCCCGTTATCGAAATCACCTCGCTGGAGTATCCCGGAGTGGAAGTGTTCAGCACCCTGACCGAAGCCCAGTTGCGCAACCGCATTGACCCGCAGCGGGGCATCTTTATCGCCGAAAGCCCGAAAGTGATTCGGGTGGCGCTGGAGGCCGGCTATGAACCTGTGTCCTTGCTCTGTGAGCGGAAGCACCTTACGGGCGATGCGGAGGACATTGTGCAGCGCATGGCGCATCTGCCGGTCTATACGGGTGACCGGGAACTGCTGGCCCGGCTCACCGGTTATACGCTGACGCGGGGTGTGTTGTGTGCCATGCGGCGTCCAGCTCCGCGTCCGGTGGAAGAAGTATGCCGTGGAGCACGCAGGGTAGTGGTTATTCATGGGGTGGTGGATACCACCAACATCGGGGCCATCTTCCGTTCGGCAGCCGCACTGGGAATAGATGCCGTATTGTTGACCACGGATTCGTGCGATCCACTGAACCGTCGGGCGGTACGCGTGTCGATGGGGTCGGTGTTTCTGGTGCCTTGGACGTGGGTAGACCGTCCGCTGGAGCGGTTGAAGGAATTAGGCTTCCGTACGGCAGCCATGGCGCTGACCGACCGTTCCGTGCCGCTGGACTATCCACCGCTGAAGGAAGAACCGCGACTGGCTCTGGTGATGGGTACCGAAGGCGACGGACTGCCGGAAGCAGCCATCGAGGGAGCGGACTATGTGGTGCGTATTCCCATGGCACACGGGGTAGATTCACTTAATGTGGCAGCTGCTTCGGCCGTAGCTTTCTGGGAGTTACGATGTGGTGAGAACCATTGAAAAATACGGGGTTTATACTCCGAAAAAAAACTCCTTTACGCTTGAACTAAAACGTAAAGGAGTTTTCAATAAAACGTCCTTGCGTTTCAATCCAAACGCAAGGACGTTTTGTATGAAATGCACTTGCGTTATCATTGAAACGCAAAGGCGTTTTTTCGAGGGTCAGATTTCGTCCGGCCAGGGGCACGGTTTTCCGGTCTTTTTGAACGATGGGCGCTGTGCACCAGAGCTGCGGAGGAACTCGCCGAGGTTGGCCGAGAGGGATTTCACTACGTCCGGATAGCGTTCGGCCAGGTTGTGCTTTTCGCTGATGTCGGCCGGAATGTCATACAGTTCCTTCTTGCCCGTTTCGTAAAAATAAATCAGCTTCCATTTTCCCTGACGTACGGTGCAGGTTGCGCCGATGCCCGGGCCTTGTTCGCCCCACAGGTTCGGACAGTTCCAGTAAAGGCTTCTGCCTTCCGACGGGTCGCCGGTCTGCTTGAGCAGGGGCACGAAGCTTACGCCGTCCACGGTCTGCGGTGCCTTCCAGTCGGTAATGCCGGCCATTTCGAGGATGCTGGGGAAATAATCTTCCACGATGACATATTTGTCGCAGCGGGTATTGGGTTGAGTCACGCCCGGCCAGCTCACAATCATCGGTTCGCGGATACCGCCTTCGTAGGCAGAGCCTTTCCCGCAGTTTAGGGGAGCATTCTGCGTGTAGAGCGGCTCATCTCTCCATCCGGCACCGGTGGCATATCCTCCGTTGTCACCACAGAACAGGATGATGGTATTGTCGGCTTCTCCGTTCTTTTCCAGCCAGTCCATGATGTCGCCCAGACTCTTGTCCATGCCTTCGATGAGGGAGGCATAGGCCGCTTCCTTGTCTGACATGCCTTTCTTCTTGTACTTGTCATAGAAGCGCATATCCTTGTCGATAGGGATGTGGATGGCATAATGCGACATATAGAGGTAGAACGGCTGGTTGTATTCCTTGGCCTTGTCGAGGGCTTTCAGGGCTTCTTGTGTCAGGGCTTCGGTAACGAAGGTACCTGTTTTCCAGTATTTCTCCAGTCCTGGGACCGACATGAGCGAGGTGGGATTACCTTTCTCGTCGTGTCCGTAGTTCAGTTCACTCAGATAGGTAGCCAGTCCGCCTGCCGCATGGCCGGCAATGTTTGTTTCAAAGCCAAAGTGACAGGGATTCTCTCCCGGAGTGTCGATGGCTCCCCAGTGTGCCTTTCCACAGTGGATGGTATGGTAGCCGCTGTCTTTCAGGTATTGCACGAATGACTTGGCCACGAAGGTGTGGTTCGTGCCTTCCACCTGCGCAATGCCGTTGTAGTTCCAGTCGGGTAGTTGCAGCACCTCGCTTTGGGCATCGGTGGTCTTGTTCTTCTGCAAGGTCCAGTTGGTCACCCGGTGGCGGGCGGCGTTGGCTCCGGTCATCAGACTGCAGCGGGTGGGCGAACTGATGCTCGAGGCGTAGGCCTGCGTGAACATCATTCCCTGACTGGCCAGACGCTCCATGTTAGGGGTTTCGTAACGTTCGTTGTACATCGTCTTTTCTGTCCAGAAAGGCAGTGAAGTGTCCTGCCATCCCATGTCGTCCACCAGAAAGAAAATGATGTTCGGCCGTGGGTCGGGACGGTTGTCGGCTACGGCATGCAACGAGGAAAGTACGGGGGCTATCCCAAGAAGTGCTAGTAGATTTTTGTTCATGGTATGTGCTTTTAGATTAATTAGTTACATGGTAAATGCTGAAGTTCCGGATGAGAGGCTCTGCCGTACATCTTTCCACCACCAGGCGGAAGGATTTGGCTTTTACGGCAGGGAAGGATTCAATGCGCTTGTGCCCTACGGAACTGCCTTGGGCCACGGTAGTCCACTTGCCGTTCACTCGTGCTTCTACCCGGTAGGCACGGATTCGTTCACCGCCGGTAATGTCTTCCTGAATCTGGTAATAGTTGACGGGCTGTGCCTTGCCGAGCGAGAGCGATACTTTCTTCTTGCCGGTGGCTGAAGTTTTTGCTAGCGGCTGGCCGAAACGGCGGTTGATTTCGGCACCCCATTCCTGCAGGCGGCGCACGTCACCTTCCGGAATCAATCCGTCGGGATTCGGGGTAAGTCCCACCATCAGCGTGGCATTGCGGCCGACTGACTTTTCGTACATCTCCATCAGGTTGGCTAACGGATAGACGGCCTTGTCATCGTCACCCGGTTCCCAGAACCACTCGTGGCGTCCGTTGTATCCGCGCAGAGGTGTGTCGGCCATGGCAGGCACCCAGAACTTGCCGTTGGGGTCGCCGTGTGCCAGCAGCTTGTTGTGGTCGGTCACTCCGTCAGTGGCGTTGCTGTGGCTGTACGGGTAGGGGAAACTCGACCAGCAGGGGTAGCCTACGGTACCGCTTTCCGAACCGCCCCAGCGCAGGTCGGCACGGTTCACGTTGTGATAGAACAGGCAGTTGGGCTGGTACTTGTTCACGATGGGTTCTACATCGGGACCCATTCCTTTCGGGTCGTCGGCACCGCCGTCAAACCAAATCATGAAGAGTTCGCCGTAGCGGGTGCAGAGTTCCGTCACCATCTTTTCGCACAGGCGCTTGTACCACTCCTGGCGGTTGCGGACAAACTCGCCTTCGCCTTCTGCCTTGAAGTTGTGGATACCCAGCAGGGAGTTCCAGCGGATGCCGATGTAGATGCCCGGCTGCACACCGTACTTGCGGCAGGAGTTCACGAAGTCGCGCACGATGTCACCCTTTCCGTCGCGCCATTTCAGGGCCTTCATGCAGTAAGGATTCACGTCGCTCTGCCACAGTCCGAAGCCGGTTTCGTGGGTGGCAGTGAGGATGGCAAACTTGGCTCCGGCAGCCTTGGCCGACTGAATCCACTGGTCGGTGTTGAGCTGGTCGGGATGGAAAATGTTATAGTCCTCAATCGGGTTGATGCGGTTGTTGCCTTGTCCGTACACCAGTCCGTCGAATACGTGCAGGTCGTAGTGGAACACCACGCCCAGTTCGGCTTCGTGCCATTTAAGCTGGTGAGGAGCCGGGCGGGGACCTTCGTAGTCGGTATTACGGGCTGCGGTAGTGGTCGCGCAGAGGGCGAACAGTGTCAGTAATGTCAGTAATGTCTTTTTCATATTCATGGTTTCAAGTATTTTTCAAATGGGTCATGGGTCTGTTCGAGCCATGAAGAAAGAGTTCGTTTCAGGGAATCACAAAGAGTCGGCTGGCTTTCCGCAAGGTTGTGTAGCTGGTTCGGGTCGTGAAGCCGGTCATACAGCCATACGTGCGTGGGCTGGCCTTCTTCCACCTCTGTCACATACGTGTAGCGTGCGGTGCGGATGCCGCGTCGGCCGGAAGTAGAATCCGAAGGCACGCAGTAGTAATAAGGCTGGAAAGCCTCCTCAGGCGTTTGTATTTTCTCGTTCAGCAACAGTGGGCCCCAGTTGTGTGTCTGTACGGATGCCGGTATCTGTGCTTCCATTCCCATGAGCGAGAGCAGGGTAGGATACAGGTCGGCAAACGCTATGGGCAGGTCACTTTTCTGCGGATACAGCTTGTCCTTCCAGCAGCAAATCATGGGGATGCGCATGGATTCTTCGTAGAACACGTTCTTGCCTTCCACTCCGTGTCCGCCCATGCAGACGCCGTGGTCGGAAGTGAAGACGATGAGGGTATTGTCGTACACACCGCAGTCTTTCAGGGCCTGGACGATGCGTCCCACATGTTCGTCCACTCCGGTGATGCAGGCGTAGTAGTTGCGGATGTTTTCGCGGAAGTAGTCGCCTTCAGGAGTGCCCTTTTCCGGAATGTAGGGCAACTTTTGAGCCAATGCTTCCACATCGAGTGAATCGTACAGCCGCTTGTAGGTTTCGGGCACCAGTTCGTAGCCCGTATGAGGGGGATTCATGGACACCACCATGGCAAAGGGATGGTCGTTTTTTGTGCCTTCCGTACGGATGAACTCGATGGCGCGATCGGCCTCGTAGGCAGGTCCCCACTGGTTGACGTAGTAGAACTCCTCCCGTCCGGATTTCGTATCCCAGTACATCGGTTTCAGGTGATTGTCGTACGTGCCGTAAGCAATCCACTTGTCGAACCCGTGGCGGCGTTCGGGCGGACACCATTCGTTCCAGGCCACTTCTCCCTTGTTGTTGTACGTATCCACGTAGGGACGGTAAGGGGCGTCGAGGTGCCACTTGCCGATGTAGGCCGTGCGATATCCTTCTTCCTTCAGCACGTCGCTCCAGCATACAGCTTTTTCCGAAAGCTCCACGCCGTAGGGGGTATTCTGTGAGTTACAGTTGCCTGTCACCCTGTTGGCTGCCGGATACATTCCCGTCATCAGCATGGCCCGTGCGGGCGATGACACCGGATAGCTGCTCACGGCATCGGTGAAGAGGATTCCTTCGGAAGCCAGGCGGTCGAGGTTCGGAGTCTGTACGGGTTCCTTTCCCATGCATCCCATGGCATCGCCCCTGAACTGGTCGGCCATGATGAAGACCAGATTAGGACGTGAGGGCTTGGATTCCGGGCGGGAACATGCCGAGAACGGAAGCACGGCGCCTAAGGCAGAGGTATAAACGAGTAGTGTCAGTTTCATATCAGGGATAAAACAAGCTTCAGTTCAGGTAATTGTGATTTTAAGTCTCTGTTAGATAAAGAGGCGTGCCAAAGATAGGAATAAATGCTTGATCCTTGGCACGCCTAATTTATAATAGATTTAAAAGAGTTCTATCATTACTGGTTGGCAAAGCTACCAGCTTTTACAGGCCATCCCGGATTCTGATAAACAACCGACGTAGAAACGTCGCCACCTTCTTCAGGAGTTGACATGCGGAATACATCGTACGACAACGGAGAGAGGTAGTTGGCTTGTTCGAAACAATAGCCGTTGTACTTGTTTACGAGTTCGTTCTTGCCTTGCGGACGCAGGTATTTGCTGACAGATGCTTCGTTAGGAGCTGTATAGTCAAGTTTGCAGGCTGTGCAAGCAGCTTCAAAACCTGTATGGAATTCATCCCAGTAGTTCATACCTTCTACCCAGTAGTTCTGCATCTTGTCGAGTGCACGCCAGCGGTACAGGTCATCCTTACGCATACCTTCTGCAATCAGTTCACTGCGGCGTTCACGACGGATGTTGTAAAGTGTTGCGTCCACCAGCTCGGAGCCTGAGTAACGGGCCAGGTCGATTTCCTTAGTCAGATCGGTAGCTGCAATGGTTTTCTTGTAATCTGGATCTACACCTGCACGGGTACGCAATTCTGTCCAGAAATTTTCGAGTGTTTCATCTTCCAGTGTATTATATCTCAAGTAGTAAGCTTCGATATAGTTCAGATAAGCTTCGGCTGCACGGAAAATAGGCAGAGCCAAAGGATAGGCGCTGTTGTAGGTTACATCGTTGTCTACCCAGCCTTTGCGAGGAATGTAACCTGTACTGGTTACGCGGATACCACTGGCAGCAATCAATCCTGGATAGCCGTACATGATGTCTTTTCCATTGGAAGTGATGAGTTTGTCACCCGGTTTTGCTACAGAGCTTACCAGGCGCCGGTCGCGGTGTGACATGGTGCTTTCCAGACTCTTGTCGCCTTGATAATAGTTGCCGGCTGCATAAATAGGCAGACCGTTGTCCATCAGATAACTATCAACCAATGAGCGGGTAAATCCGGTGTTGTCACCGTGTACAAAGATGTAAGTGTCTGTTTTTGCATTCTCTCCGGTTCCTGTTGTTACATCAATGGAACCGTATCCGTGAGTGGCTCCTAAAACCTGATTCTGTACTTTGGCATCTTCGCTGTACATACGCCACAGCAGCACTTCATTGCGTTGTCCTGAAAGGTCGGTCTGATTGTACAGGCTTGCATAATCCGGTGATAAGGAAGATGCGAGGCCTACTTCCTTGGCAGACTTGATGGCTTCGTCCAGGAAGAATTCAATTTCCTTGTTCATGTCAGTATGGAAGGAAGCGGCATCACCCGGCCATCCCGGTCCACCCGGAACACGTGCCGTACCTGCATGGTATTTTTCCCATGTAGCTTCGTACAAAGCCACGCGTGACTTGAGCAGCAAAGCACATTCGCGGTTCAGGCGATGAGCTGTAAAACTGTTTGATTTGGAGTACATCCGTTCACTGGCATTGTCCAGGTCGCTCAGGATAAAGCGGGCTACTTCGTTACGTGGCTTACGTTTGTTGGCTTCTACGTTGGCTGCATAGTCCCCATCATTTAATACTTGGGTCAAGATGGGCAGGTCACCATAAGCTTTCAATAGGTTGAAGTAAGCATAGGCACGGAAAAAATACATTTCGCCGATGTAATGCTTCACGTTGTCACTTAAACTCAATGTGCCTTTTTTTATGTTTTCTTCTGTACGTTCCAGGAAGAGGTTGCAGTTACGAATGTTGCTGAATCCGTCATAGCTACCAGTAGAAGGTACTTGAATACGCTGAGGGAGGAAATTATCCACCTGATCCACTGTTGTCATGTCATCACTGTTGTTGTCTGTAGTGAAGTATCCGAAAGTACCCGTACCTGTGCCGTGATCGGGCAGTAAGCCGTACATGTTGTTGCAATAAGGCTCCAACTGGTTTTCGGCAGTGAAGAAGTTGCCGTCTACATTGTCTGAAATAGGTTCTTTATCCAAGAAGTCTGAGCAGGAAGTTCCTACCAGCAAGGTAGCCGAAAATAAAAATATATATTTCAGTTTCATAATCATAGATGCTTTAATTGGTTATAAGGTTACGTTTACGCCACAAGAGAGTGTACGACTCAACGGATAAGTCATACCGTTCTGATACAATGCTTCCGGGTCAAAGTTTTTGTTGATGGAAGTACCTGTCCACAAGTTATCACCTGAGAAGAATACTCTGACGCGTTCCAGTCCGATTTTGTGAACCCAGGCTTTCGGCAGGGTATAACCAATCTGCAAGTTTTTCAGACGGATATAAGCTGCATTCTGCACGAACTGTGACTGGCTCTGACGGTTCTGGTTAGATTTCCAAAGAGGACGCGGATAATATGCACCGGTGTTTGCACCCAACGGGTCGCCTTCCGGACGGAAGAAATCCCAGTGTTCTTTGTATCCGGTAGAAGACCATGCGTCGCCGTCTACACCCCAGAATACCATACCGCTCAGTAAATAATCGCGTTTAGCTACACCCTGGAAGAAGATGCTCAGGTCGAAACCTTTCCATTCAGCACCGATGTTCAAACCGAAACGGAAGCGTGGAGTGTAGTTACCGATAATCTTGCGGTCTCCCGGATTGTCTACTGTATTTTCTCCGTTGGTGATTTTACCGTCACCATCCAAATCGGCATACATCATGTCACCGGCTTTCCATCCGGAAGCAGCAAGAGTAACATCAGGAATAGTGTTCTGGTCTACTTTTTCCAGATGTTTTGCCATTTCTTCGTCTGTTTTGGCCATACCTACAGATTCATATCCCCAGATTTCTCCTAAATACTGTCCGGTGTAATAAGTAGAAAGTGATTTGCTGGCATTGGGGTATTCTGTAATCTTGGTACGTGAATCAGAAAGGTTGAATGCTACATTGTAGTTGAATTCACCGATACGGTCTTGCCAGTTCAGCTGGAATTCCCATCCTTTGGTACGCAAAGAGGTATTGTTGCGCTTAGGAGCTTCTGCACCCACAATCGGAGAGATTTCCTGTGCCGGTCCTACCATGTCTTTCGTGTCACGGATAAAGTAGTTGAAGTAACCGCTCAGACGGTTGTTGAAGGCACCAAAGTCTACACCGTAGTTATAGCTGTACACACGTTCCCAAGTCAGCAGGGAGCTTACCAGTCCCGGTGCACCTGCGATGTTTGATTTGTTGGCCATATCGAGCAACCAGCGTCCGCCTGCGTCAGGACTACCTACTGTTACATTCTGAATAGCATAAGTAGGATAGTAAGAATCTGTGTTCTGGTTACCGAGGCTACCGTAAGAGAAGCGAGGTTTCAATGTGTTGACCCATTTGCTCAGCGGTTCCCAGAAGGACTCGCGTGCAACGTTCCAACCGATAGATACAGACGGGAATGTAGCCCAGCGGCTGTCTGCCTGGAAACGGGAAGAACCGTCACGGCGGATATTGAATTCAAACAGATAACGTCCGTCAAAGTCGTAGTTCAAACGGCCGAAATAACCTAAGGAAGCCCATTCTCCACGGTAAGCACCGTTACTCTGTGTACCGGTAGATGTATTGACATCGGGATTATTATCGTTCATCACGTCCGAACGTTTTGCCCATACGTTGTTGTAACGGTAGCTTTCGCTGTTCATACCGAGCATTACCTTCAAATTATGCTTTTCGAGGAAATTGAGACTATAGTCGGCATAAAGTGAAGTGGTAATCATTGTTTCACGCTGCTGTTCGCTGTAAGCCCATGTCTTACCGGCTGCCAGGTCAGCGTCACCACCCAGCCACTGTTCTGGAATAGGATTGTTGTTTTTGTCATAGAGATATACTCTGGCTACATTGTAAAGATGTTCGAAGCTGCCTGTACGCAGAGCCAGGTCACCGTGAATGGTTAGTCCCTTCATTGGGGTCAGAATCAAGCTACCCTGTGTGAAGTAAGTATCATCTTGCGTATTGGAACGTCCGCCTGAAGTCAGCTGCATCAGTTTCGGGTTACGGGTATAGTGACCGTTGTTGTCGTAAAGCGGCATGTTGGGGTGCAGCTTGGTAGTTTCTGAGAAGAAACGGTCGCCGTACAGTTTCAGGAAGGTCGGCATACCGATGTCTTCACGAATGAAACGGCTGTTGAATTCCAGACGCATCCATTTGGTGATTTCTGCACTGATGCGGGCACTGGCATTGTAACGTTTCTTGTTGTCGTTTGCGTAGTTCATCTGTCCGTCCTGGCTCAGGAATGCTCCCGACACGTAGTATTGTATTTTTTCATTACCACCCGACAAGCTTACGTTGTGTTCTTGTCCGAAAGCGGTCTTGTCAATGAAGTTGCGTGGCCAGTTCTGGTTGTCATTGGAGTTCTGGTTGAAAGCAAAGCAGTTACCGTTCTGTGAAAGAGACGGGTCGGCAGTGGTAGTAATTTCACCGCGCATGTACTGTTGGATACGATCCATTGTGATGTCCGAGAAGAAGTGTGCTTCACCGGAACCTGTGTTGTCGATGGCACGGTTGAAATACTGTGCAAAGGTGTAAGCGTCGAGCATGTCGGGGATGTTGGTCGGACGAGACCAGCGCAGGTTGTTTGAGTACGAGATGCTTGTCTTACCCTGCTTTCCTTTCTTTGTCGTAACCAGGATAACACCGAACGGAGCACGAGAACCGTAGATAGCAGCAGAGGCCGCATCCATCAGTACCGAGATGTTGTCGATGTCCTGTGGGTTCAACTGGTTCAGGTCGCCTGCTACACCGTCAATCAGCACGAGGGGAGAAGCGCTGGAGCCTGTTCCCAAGTTACCTGTACCGCGGATGTTGAAAGAAGGATTGGCATCCAGTTTACCACCGGCATCAGGTATGCTTACATTCAGGCCAGGAACGACACCCTGCAAAGCCTGACCTACAGACGTTACCGGACGAGATTCCAGTTTCTTGTTGTCTACCGAAGCCACGGCACCGGTCAGGTTCACTTTCTTCTGTGTACCGAAACCTACTACTACCACTTCATCGAGTGTCTGAGTATCTTCCGACAAAGTGACCTGATAAGAAGTCTTTCCTTTTTGTACGGGGATTTCCTGAGTTTGATAACCGATGTAGGAAACTACCAATGTACTTCCTGAAGCAACGTTGTTCAGCTGGAAGTTTCCGTCCAGGTCGGTGATACAACCGTTGCTTGTACCTTTAACTACTACTGAAGCTCCGATGATGGGCTCATTCAGTTTTTTGTCTGTAACAATTCCGGAGATGCTCACCTGTTGCGCTTGCAGTGGTAATAGTCCCGCCAGCAAGGCTATGAGCAGAGAGATGAATTGTGTTTTCATGTGACTCATGGTTTTAAGATTAAAGTTTATATTTAGATGGTTAAACAAGTTGGCAGGTTTTCTTGTCGCAAATCTCCGAAATAAATGGTGTAAGGGCGGTGGGTAAACGTTGCATTAACAGTCGGTATTCTTCTTATCTGCATTTTTATGGGGGTAAAAACTGTTTTTTTTACCGGTATTCTGACTTTTTAGACAAGATTTTTGTTTCTTTGCGTAACCATTACATAGCTTAATCTGAGAAATGAAAAATAAATTCTGCCTGCTCATTGTATTTTTCCTTTGTATTTCCTCGCTTTTTCCGGCGGGTGCACAAACACTTTCCGAGAAGGATTTTCAGGTATTGAACATGAACGACGGATTGTCGGACAACGACATTCATTCCGTGGCAAAAGATACGGAAGGTTTCATGTGGTTCGGAACCGGCAGCGGACTGAACCGTTACGACGGACATACTTTCAAAGTGTTCCGGATGCCGGGAATCTCTTACCGGAGAATTGACAGGGTGGTATCGCTGGATACGGATTACCTGCTTCTTCGTTCGGAACAGAACCTGTTTTTGTTCGACAAAAAATACGAACGCTTTCTTCCCGTGTGCGATTCGGTGAGCAAACAGCCTGTGATGTTCGCCGATTTTGTGGCCGATTCTGACGGCAGTTGCTGGGGCGTATCTTCCGGTGAACTGTCGGAGGTGAATTTCCCGTCTTCCTATGTGCAGGACACAGCGTTTGTCTCTGTGCGTCATGTGGTGAACAATTTACAAAGCGATCCGTTTGTAGTGCTGTGTATGGGAGAAGACGGGAAGATGCTGTATTGTGCAAGCCGGAATGGAACCGTCTATTGTTTTACCCCCGGGCAAAAGCAGTTGAAGAAAGTTTGTGACGGGCAGTTGTCGTCTAGTAAGTGGGTTTCCTCTGTACTGAACGATGATTCGTTTATCTGGATTTCTACTGTGGGTGACGGGTTGTATGGTTATGATCTGACAAACGGAAAGTTGCATCACTGGCAGTATATTTCAGAAAGAATGGGGGAACAGCTGTCGCATAACGATGTCTTTCGTTTGCTCCCGATAGGGAATTCCCGGTACCTGGCCGTTACATGGAACGGATATACTTTGTTGAGCCTTACGCCGGAACGGGAAATCAAGTTGCGCGATTTTCAGTCTTTCCTTCATAACGGAAAACAATATTTCGAGACACGTATGATTTCAGGTTATTACGACGAGGAAGGACTGCTCTGGATTGGCACCGAAGGAGGAGGAGTGCTGTTTTCCGACCTGCGTCAGCTGTTTTATCACCAGTATGCGCAGACACGTTCCAATGAAATTTGTGGCATCCAGATGGATGAAGAAGGTTACGTCTGGCTGGCTACTTTTCACAAGGGCGTGTTGCGGAGCACGCAGCCTTTTGACGTATCACATTCGCTGTCATTTGAATCGTTTGATACCGGCATTCCGGGCCTGAAAACCGTGCTTTGCAGTTCGTCGGACGAGAATGGAGGTTTCTGGTTCGGCACGCAGGACGGACGAGTGCTTCGTTACGGAAAAGACCAGAAGTGGGATGATATGCGGATTGGCACTCCCGGACAGCCTTCTCCAGTGGTATGGAGCCTGTTTATGGTTTCAGACGAGCAGTGTTGGGCGGCTACCAGCGACGGGTTATACTGGGTGGACTTTCAGAGGGGAACTTCAACGCACGTCGGCTGGAGTAATCCGCAAATTCCGGATCATATACATATACGTGCGTTGGCAGCCGGTGATAATCAGACTTTATGGCTGGGAACCGGAAGAGGCTTGCTCCGGCTGTGGATGAGCGGTACCAAGGTGCTGCGGACACATGCCGGATACGAAGCCAGGGCCGGTATGCCAGATACGGAAATCGAAGTCCGTGCCCTGCTGTATGGGACAGACAAGAAGCTGTGGGCAGGATACGCCGGAAGCGGTCTGGTGGCCTGTTCGCCGGAAGGAGACAGTATCCTGACCCGTTATACTACCGCCCAGGGGCTGTGCAGCAATTTCGTGACCACACTGTCCGAAGACAACGATCACTCTCTTTGGGTAGGTTCCAACTCCGGCATTTCCCGTTTGAGCCGTCACTTGCAGTCATTCTATAACTATTACATTTCGGGTAGTAACCGCTCCGTCTTTTTCGGCAAGGACTTTCTTTTCTGGGGAAACCACAGCATGCTGACCTATTTCCGTCCTTCCGACCTTCGCTTTAATTATCCGAAAGAAAAGGGACGGGTGATTTTTACCGACCTGGAAGTGAATCACACTCCCGTGCAAATCGGGCAGAAGGTCAACGGGCAGGTGGTGTTGCCCCAGTCGTTGCTTTATACTTCCGAATTGCACCTGACGCATGAGAACCGCAGTTTCTCCCTGCTGTTTACCAATCTGCTCTATCTGACCAAACTCCAGAAATACCTTTTCCGCCTGTATCCTTATCAGGAGGAATGGATTATGGCCGATGAAGGAGAAAAAATCTCGTACGACCGTCTGCCGGCCGGTACCTATACTTTCCAGGTGAAGACCATTTTCCAGGACCAGAGTGAAGGGGATGTCAGCACCCTGAAGGTGGTGATTGCTCCTCACTGGAGTGAAACTCTCTGGTTCCGTCTGCTTGTGGCGGCTGGGCTGATCAGTATCGTGCTGATTTACCTGCATCGTGTGCGGTTGAAGCAAAAGCGGATACAATACGAACTGCGTCTGGAACACGAACTGTTTACGGTCAATATGGAACGTAACAAGGAAGTGGAACTTCGCAAGGAGCGTGAGGCTTTCTTCACGATGGCAGCCCATGAACTGCGCACTCCGCTTACCCTTATCTTGTCTCCGCTGCGTGAACTGCTCTCCAAAATTACACCCGCACATCCGTTTTATAGTCGTCTGTCCGTCATGTTCAAGTATGCCGAAGGACTGCATACCCTTACCGACCGTTTGCTGTATATCCAGAAAGCAGAAGCGGGCATGGTGAAGTTGCGTCTGTCTGCGGTAGACGTGCTATCCCTGATGAGGGATGTGGCAGAAGGTTTTCAGCCGCTGGCAGCAGAACGCCGGATAACGTATGAATGTGTGCAGGGGTCAGAACACATTACGATATGGGCCGACCGGGAGAAACTTTCATCAGTCATCCAGAACTTAATTTCGAATGCCTTTAAATACACACCCGAAGGAGGAAAAATCAGCCTTTCGGTAGAACGGAAGGAGTTCGACCAGAAATCTTTCTGCTGCATTTCGGTGACGGACACTGGAAAGGGAATAGATGCCGGATTGTTGCAACACATTTTTGAGCCTTTCGTAACCGGCGATGCAGATCCGGCAGTCTCTACCCGCATGGGAGTGGGACTGAAAATTGTGAAGCACATCGTGGAGATGCATCACGGACGGGTGAACGTGGAGAGTGAACCGGGAAAAGGAACGTCGTTCGCTGTGTACCTTCCCGAAGGAAAATCGCATTTCGAAGAAGACGATTGCACGTGGGATGAAACTCCGGACGCGGATGATAAAGAAAAGGGAAGAGAAAGTATCTCAGACCTGATGCTGTTGCCGGAAGCGAAAGAAACCTCACAGAAAACGGAGGAAGAACGTACCGCCGTCCGCCAGACGGTACTTATCATAGAAGACAATACCGATATGCGCCGTTACCTGCGCGACCTGATGAAGAAATACTATCGGGTACTGGAGGCGGAGAACGGAGAAGAGGGAGTGAAGGTGGCCGTGGAACAGGTGCCCGACCTGGTACTGTCGGATGTGATGATGCCGGTGATGGACGGATTTACCTGCTGTGCCGAGTTGCGCAAGCGGAAGGAAACGGCTCACATTCCCATTCTACTGCTTACGGCCAAGGCAGAAGATAAGGACAGTGTGGAAGCTTCTTATCGTGGAGCCGACGATTATGTGCGTAAACCGTTCAATCCGGAGGTGCTGCTGGCCAAGGTGGCCCATCTGCTCGACATGCGTCGTCGCTTGAAGCAGATTTATACCCGCACGCTGCTGCATGCTTCTTCCGTATCGGCAGAGAAACCCGAAGGCACCGAAAGTGAGTTCATGCAACAGGTGCTGTCGTGCATCGAGGGCCATGCCAGCAATCCGGAGTTCAATGTCAAGGTGCTGGCCGGAGAACTCCACATGAGTCAGGCTACGCTCTACCGCAAACTGAAACAGCACACCGATCTGTCGGCTGTGGAACTGATTCGCCATATCCGCATGACGCAGGCCGCATTCCTGCTGATGGAAACCAGTCTCCCGGTCACGGAGGTAGCCGAGCGCGTGGGCTTCAATGACCTGCCCACGTTCCGTAAGCATTTCACGGACATGTTCGGCGTGTCTCCTTCCAAGTATGCGGAGGATAATCAGAAGAACAAGTAAAAAGACGGTTCAGCCCCTTTGTAGCGTTCTGTATTCATTGGGGCTGTGACCTACCACCCGCTTGAACATGCGGCTCATGTGCTGCGGATACTGGAAGCCCAGGCTGTAGGCAATCTCACTCATGGGCTTGGTGGTAGAAAGCAGCATGTCCTTGGCTCTTTCCACTACCTTTGACTGGATGTATTCGGAAGCCGTCTTTCCCGTCTGCTTACTGATCATGTCGCCGAAATAGTTGGGCGAGAGGAATACCCGTTCCGCAAAATATTTCACCGTAGGCAATCCTTCTTCCTGAGGTGTCTGTCCGTCGAAGTATTCATCCAACAGCTGCTCAAAGCGTACGATGATGTCCTTGTTGGAGGCTTCGCGTGTGGTGAACTGCCGCTCATAGAAACGCATGCAGTAATCCAGCAGCAGTCCGATGTTGGCCGTAATCAGCCGCCGGCTGTGCTTGTCGGCAGGACGTCTCAGCTCCGTATCGATTTTATGCAGGCAGTCTATCACCGTGTGCCGTTCTTCTTCCGAGAGGTGCAGGGCTTCTCGGGCTTCGTAAGAGAAGAAAGAATAATTCCGGATGTCATGTCCCAGTTGGGTACCATGAATAAAATCCGGGTGGAAGAGTAGTCCGTATCCGGTGGGACGCGTTCCTTCCTGCGCGTGGATGGAAGCCACTTGTCCCGGTGCAAAACAGACAATGGTTCCTTCCTGGTAGTCGTAAGGCTGCCGGCCGTAGGTAATGTCTCCGCAGAGCGTATCTTTCAGAAACAAGGCATAGATGCCATAATTTATGGTAAATGGCTGTGCAGGCTGAGTAATCTTTGAAAGGTCTACCACGGTAACCATGGGATGATACGTCTCCACTCCGAAGAATTTGTTGTATTTATCCACTGTGTCCAGTTCTATCACTTCTTCTTTCATCATCTGTCAATTTTATTTTCAGGCAAATGTAATACTTATTCTCGGGAATACCTATATCCGTGTTATAGAATGGCAGATATAAAACAAATGTAAAATCGAGCATTGGGGTAGAAACATCGGTAATTTGTATCATTGTCTATGGTTTCTTTTGCGTAATTTTGCCACATCCATAATTAAAATGACAAAAAGGAACAAACAATGAAGAACTTTGACTATCAAACCCCGACCCGTCTGATTTTTGGCCGGGATGTAGTGGCTGGACTGCCAGAGGTGATGCGCCCGTTCGGACGTCGCATCCTGTTGACATACGGTGGCGGAAGCATCAAGCGTATCGGTTTGTACGACCGCGTGAAAGAACTGTTGAAAGACTTTGAAATCTTTGAACTGGGTGGTATTGAGCCGAACCCTAAATACTCCACCAGTGTAGTGAAAGGCGTACGTATCTGCAAGGAACAGCAGATTGACGTGATTCTTTCTGTGGGTGGCGGTTCGGTACTCGACTGTTCGAAAGCCATTGCCGGAGGTGCTAAATACGACGGCGAGACCTGGGACCTGATTATCGGAAAGGCTCCTACGCTGGCTGCACTGCCTATTGTGGACATCCTTACCCTGGCCGCTACGGGCAGTGAGTACGATGCCGGAGGAGTCATCTCCCGTACAGAGACCAACGACAAGGTGGCCTACATCGACCCGCATCTGTTCCCGGCCTGCTCTTTCCTTGACCCGACCTACACCTTCACGGTCAATGCCAAGCACACGGCAGCAGGAGTAGCCGATGCCATCAACCATGTGATGGAACAGTATTTCACCCATGCTTCCAACTCCGTGGCCGACGGTTTCTGTGAAACACTGGTAAAGACTCTGATGAAATATGCTCCGATTGCACTGGAGAAACCGGACGATTACGAAGCACGTGCCGAAATCATGTATGCCTGCACCTTTGGCTGCAACGGCCTGCTGGCCCTCGGTACCGGCGGTTCTCCCTGGCCCATGCACGGCATCGAACATGCTTTGTCGGGATATTATGACATTACGCATGGAGAAGGTCTGGCCATCATTACACCGCACTGGATGCGCCACGTGCTCAACGAGCGCACACAGGAACGCATCGTGAAATTTGGTGTGAACGTGTTCGGACTGGCTGCCGATCAGGCTCCGTCGGAAATTGCCGAGCAGACCATCGCACGTACCGCACAGTTCTTCAAGAGTCTAGGCATGCCGATGACCCTGCGTGAGGTAGGCATTGACGATTCCCGTCTGGAAGAAATGGCACACCACATTGCCGTGAATGAGGGACTGGACGCACCGGGCACGTTTGCTCCGCTGAACGAACAGGATATCCTTTCTATTCTGAAGGCTGCGCTGTAAGATAAAGGTAATTCGGAATAGCCTGCACTCAGGCTATTCCAAACAGTTCAATCTCAAAAATCAGGGTAGAGCCGCCGGGGATGCCGGGCTGCGAGAACTTGCCGTATCCCATTTCCGACGGGATGTACACCTCCCATTTGTCGCCCACGCACATCTGCTGCATGGCGATAATCCATCCCTCAATCAGGTCGCTCAGGCGGAAGGCTACGGGTGCGCCGCTACGGCTGCTGTCAAACTTCTTGCCGTTGATAGTCCATCCCGTGTAGTGCGCGGTGACGATACTCCGCGGTGTGGGATGCTTGCCGTCGTTCTTCCCCGATGCCAGCACCTTGTAATAAATACCCTTCGGGAGCGGCATCACTCCCTCTTCCTTTGCCTTTTCGGCCAGCCAGTCCTTGTTGGCCTGCATGTATTCTTTCTTTCCCATTATGAATGATTTTGGCGTAAAGGTACGTATTTTCCGGGATACTTAAAACAGTCCGCTTATCCATTCCCAAAGTGTCGTGGTCAGGTAGATAGCCAGTTTGGCCATCCAGTAGATAATTACACACAGCACCAGGATGCCCACGGCTGTCACCACGGCTTTGCGGTTCACTTCCTGAATCACCTCCTTGTCACCTTCCACGAAACCCACAATCAGGCGGTAGTTTTTCGCGTACGAACGGCTGAAAATATCCAGCAGGTCGCCAATCCAGAGCGGAATGATACCCAGCATCATGTCTACCAGCATGTTGTAGAGGATGGCCAGGGTGAGGGGAATAGACTTGATTTTGAACAGCGACACCGTGAGAAAGGGCAGTGTCATGGCCGAAGAGAAAATGTCGCCCGCCGTTGGAAAAAGCAATCCAATGAGAGGGTCGAGGTAGTATCGGTCCATTACATTCTTGATGGTTCTTATCAGACGGTAAAGTGGGTCGTTTTCCCACTGCATGCGTTTTATGTCTTGTTTCGTACTTTTCATGTAGCAGCTAGTTTGGAGCAAAGATACAAAAAGGTGAATGCAGTGTCAAACCCGAAGCCCGCTTTTGAGAAAAGACGATGCTGAACCGCATCCCGTCTTATGAAAAGATAACGATATTTGGTGGAGATTTCCGGATAATCCCTATCTTTGCTAAAAACGCCTTTGCTTTAATGACATTATATTTGATACGATGAATACATTCCGTTCTATAGATGAACTTGTGAAAATGTTTGAGCGTGAAAAAGTGTTGCTCAAGGAAATGTTTTACAAACGTAAACAGCTCTCATTCCGTTATGATTATGCCCTTGAATTAACTGAATACAAGGAAGAGCGTATTCGTTTTCTTATTGAATACGGTGTGCTGCGAGAAAGCGGTGATTTCCTGGAAATGGAAGACTTGTACTTGAAGTTTTTCGAAGAGGTTCTGCAAATAAACGAGGAAATCAATGTGTCGTTCGTGCAAGATTATCTGAATCATTTGAATGATAACATCGATTATTTCCTGCAGGAGAACAATGAACAGCGGAAGTATGCATACCAGCGAGAGGTGAGACGTTGTTTGAAAAATATTGCATTGGCTACCGTACGTAACGTGATGGACTTGAAACGTAATTTGGATGTAACTTATAAAACGGAACCAAATTATCAGGTGAAACTGGCCAAATTGAAAAAATTGGATGAAAAACGGCGTAACATAGCTTTGCTTATAACTCGGAGTGAAGAAGTGATAGACTCACAGCAACCTACCTTTTTCCGTGTGGCTATGGATGTACAGATGCGGGCTGTGGTGAGTGATGTAAAGCTTCAGCTGAACGATTCGTATCATAACCTGATTGAAATAGAAAAACAGATTATTCATTACTTGAACTTGATAGCCTACCAGAATCGTATTTTTGAAAAGGTAAGGCGATTGAAGTACCTGCGCGATCAGTTCCTGCTTGAAGAGAATACAGATATTCGTCGGGTCATTGGCGAAAAGAATCCGGTGTGGATGGAACCGCAGCCCAACTATCGCATCAAGTTGTCTCTGTCAAATCTGCATACTTCTGAAGTGGCATTGGAGTTGATTCGTAAGGTGATGTCACGGCGGAAGAAGGACTCACGTGGTCCGCGGAATGTAGCCGGAGCTATTCCGGAAAGTTATCTGTCACAGGCAGGTGAGGTAATGGACAGGGTCAACTTGCAGGAAGTATTCAATGCCTTTGCTGCCTCTGGCACACATTTGTTCCGGTTCGTAATGAACTATTCCTATGGCAAGCCGGTGGCGGAAGAAGACAAGCTGCTGTTTTTTTGCCAGCTGGCTTCACAGTATGCGGATGAGCTGGATTTTACCGACCGTTATGAGTCAACCTCTGAGGTGGAGTACCCTTTGATTTATTTACGACAAAACCTTTAATCATACTTGATAAAACGATGAAATACACGGAAGAAATATTCAATATTCTGAGCAGGGGAGGATTTATTTCCGCCAATAGTGTCTCGTCAACCGTCAAGCGGTACTATGATGCGCTTGAAGAAGATTTTACGGAGTATTACGATTATTATAAAGGTATCGGCTTCTATCTGGAAGCGGGCAACGGATATTACCTGTTTACACGTCAGGAAACCCGGGTCGATTTGGAGCGAAAGCTGGAAGCTGTAGGCAAATGGATTGATTACCTGAGCTTCCTGAAAACGTATCATTCGGCTTTTGGTCCCGGATTCTTGTTCCGACGGGCAGATATTGAGGTGCAGATAGGATGTAACATGGAACTGAAGGAAAAGGCCTCCCGCTTGTTCTCTGATAAGAAGAAATTCGGAGAGGTCGTAGAGAAGCTGGTGGCAGAGCTGGAAAAGGCTGGGATGATTGAACTGGAGAACGAGCACGATGAAACCTATAAAGTACTAACCGCATTCCACTATATGGAAGAAATGGTGGACTGCATCACGATATTGGAGGATACAAGCGATGAGATACCTGAATAAAGTCATATTCCTGAATAGTGCGCATATTCCTTATGCCGAAATCCGGGTGGACGGCAATGTGCATTTCATTGGTACGCAGGGAGTGGGAAAGAGTACCCTTCTGCGAGCTATCTTGTTTTTCTATAATGCCGACAAACTGCATCTGGGCATTCCGAAAGAAAAGCAGAATTTCGACGCTTTTTATTTGCCCTATGCCAACTCGTATATCGTGTACGAGGTGGTACGTGAGAATAGCGCATATTCCGTAGTGGTGTCCAAATCTATGGGACGGGCTGCTTTCCGCCTGATAGATGCTCCTTATCGGAAAGCATGGTTTGTGAACGACCGTCACGAGGTATCTGCCGATTGGAGTGAGGTGCGTACACGTATTCTTGAGTCGGATGCCCGTTGTACGATTACTCCGCTTGTTACGAGCTATGAAATGTTTCGTGACATCATCTTTGGAAACAACCGCAAGCCCGATATGGTGTCTTATCGTAAGTTTGCCATTGTAGAAAGTAGTAAGTATCAGAACATTCCTCGTACTATTCAGCATGTATTCTTGAATTCCCGTTTGGATGCCGATTTTGTGAAAGATACCATCATCCAGTCCATGAATGAGGAAGATGTGTCTATCGACCTGACTTATTACCGGAGCCAGATAGAAGCTTTTGAGCAGGAATATGATGATGTCATGCGATGGCTGCGTCCCAACAAGAATGGGGAGATTGTGGTGCGCAAGCAGGCGGAACAAGTCATTCAGCGCTACCGGAGCTTACTTTATTCTCAAAAGCAGCTGGAAGAAGGTAGAGCTGAATTGAATTATGCAGAGAAAGCAGCTCATGACATGTTGCCGGTGCTCGAGGAACAGATTCAGGAAGCAGAAGAGAAGCGGGCACGGTTGGTGCGACTTGTAGGAGAAGAAAGAGGCAAGTATTCTGCCGAACGTGACAAGCTGGTGCGCCGGGAAGGGGCGATAGCCGACGATTTGAAGCGTATCCGCGAAAAGCGCTTGTATTATGAGAAAGAAGGCATAGAAGAGGTGATGCGGCGTGTGGCAGGTGAAGCAGCCTTGCTGCATGAGCAGGATAGTTTGAAACAGACGTATGCAGAATTGACCGCTACTTATAGGGATGTGTTGCAGAAATATGATTTGCTGGTCGGAAAGGTAGAGGCGGCTTTTACCGCATTTGAGAATGAACGGCGAAAGGCTGTGCTGGCCCGTGAAAATGAATTGAACGTCTGGAGAAATGAATTGTATGCCCGCTATCGGGAACAAGAGGTACACGTGCGGAATATGTATGAGGAGAGACAAAAAACGTGGAATGAAAACCGGATACGGCTCACCGAAGGAATTTCCGCACTTCGTCAGCAGAAGATTCGCATTCAACTGACTTGCCATTTTGAGAAAGAAACCGGGGACTATCAGGAACAGTTGGATGCATTGAAAGATGAAGAAAGGCAGACAAGCTGGCAGGTAGCCGGCCTGAAACTCACGTGCGACCAGTTGCGACAGAAATGTACCGATGAGATGAAAGAGAGTGAGTGGCAGTTCAAGCAAGAAGCTGAGGAACTGGTGCGCCGTCGTACGGCATTGGACGAAGAAATTCAGACCCTTACCAGTCTTCTTGACCGTTGGAAAGGTTCCTTCTGTGAATGGCTGGACGCGCACAAGCCGGGGTGGCAGGAAACAATCGGGAAAGTGGCAGATGAAGAGCTGATTCTGTATGCCCAGGATTTACATCCGGTATTGGCTGGGGACAGTGACAATACGCTGTTCGGCGTACGGGTTGAACTTTCGGGAGTGGCGAAAGAATTGCGTACGCCAGCCCGTTTAAAGGAAGAACTGGCCGAAAAGGAAGCTGCCCGTGAGTCGTATGTCCGCGAGTTGGCTCAGTTGAACGGACGTCGGGAGGAAACACTCGGGCAGATAAAGAAGAAATATAACCGGCAGATTCGGGAGGTAGCCGACAAACAGCACCTTTTGGAGGCCAAGTTGCAGCAGATTCCTGCCAGACGGAAACACTTGCAGGCTGAACTTACCTCTTGGCAGCGGAAAGAGGCCGAATGGAAACGGGAGCAGACAGAACAGGTAGAATTGCAGTTGGCTCAGAAGTCGCAGGAACAGGTGCGTTGGGAAGATGAAGACAAGCGTTTACGGGCGGAAAAGGAGAAACGCCTGAAGCAATTGGCCGATGAACTGCGGAAAACGGAAAAGGCTGAAGAAGAGGTTGTTCGGCAGGAAACTGGCGTTATCCATGAAGAGATTACTCGTCAGCGAATTGAAATGGAAACGAAAAAGGCAGAGCTGCGGCGCTCACAGGCCAAGGAATTTGAAGGAAGCGGGGCGGATATGTCTGTCATTACCAGTTACGAGAAACGTATGGCCGACATCCGTCAGGAGCTGGAATACATTGTCCGTAAACGTTTTTTGGTATCCGATTTTGAGAAAGACAAACGCGAGTATTTCGACCGGGAGCCGCAACTGCGCAACGAGAAAAAAACAAACGATGCGCAGCTGGAAGATTTGGAAAATAAGTACAAGCTTCGTATGGAGCGTCTGCTAAGCCAGCAGAGTGAGGCGGATAAGACACTGGAAGCCAGGAGAAAAGAGCATGCAGACATTCATAAAGATTTGGCCAGCCTGAAAGCTTTCCGTGCAGACGAAGACCTCTGTCCGTCCGAGTCGTATACTTCGGAAATGCGTCCTACCCGGAAGTCTTGTGGAACCATTATCGGAGACTTGAAGTCGCTTATTATTTCCATTCATAGAGAGCTGGACCAGTTCAAGCGGGCGGTCAATGCATTCCATGGCAATTTTACGGCTAAGAACACCTTCCATTTCCCCGAAACGTTGGTAAGCGACTCTGATTTTTATGATTTTGCGGCAAATCTTTGTGAGTTTGTGGAAGATAATAAAATTGTGGAATATCAGACACGTATCAGTGAGCGCTACACCAACATTATCCAGCGAATCTCGAAGGAGACGGGCGATTTGACCCAGCATGAAAGTGAGATACAGAAAACCATTCGTGCCATAAACGAAGACTTTGTAAGGCGGAACTTTGCCGGAGTCATCCGTGGCATCGAGCTGCGGACTCAGGCCAGCGATGACAAGCTGATGCAGCTTCTGGTAGAAATCAAACAGTTCAATGAAGAACATCAGTTTAACATGGGAGCCCTTGATCTTTTCTCGCAGGACTCGCGCATGGAAGTGAACGAAAAGGCGGTGAAGTATCTTTATTCATTCAGCCGGCTTTTGAGAGACAATCCGTCTCTCAAAAGCCTGGTATTGTCTGACACGTTCAATCTGCAGTTCCGTGTGAAAGAGAATGATAACGATACCGGATGGACCGAAAAGATAGCCAATGTAGGGTCGGACGGAACGGATATTCTGGTGAAAGCCATGGTTAACATCATGCTGATTAACGTGTTCAAGGAGAAAGCTTCGCGTAAGTTCGGAGATTTCCGGATTCATTGCATGATGGACGAAATCGGCAAGCTTCATCCCAACAATGTCAAAGGTATTCTGGCTTTTGCCAACTGCCGGAATATCGTACTGGTCAACAGTTCTCCTACCACCTACAATGTGGAGGATTATCGTTATACTTATCTTTTGAGTAAGGATGCTCAGAGTTTTACGCAGGTGGTACCTTTACTCACACGCAAGCAATAGTTTATGGAACAGAAAAAATTTACTCCGTCAATATGCCGTAAGGTACTTCGTCTTATACAGGGAGAGACACTTCCTTCCAGCCTTTTCCCACGCTGGTTTGCCGATGAACTGAAAGAAGAAGGGTTGCTTTCTGTCATCACTCATGGAAGCCGTAACTCTTATCGGTTGCTGAATGTAGAGGCAAGCATCCGTTATGTGAAGAACAAGTATACGGGTGGGGCCGAACTGTCCCGATGGATAGAGTTGACCGATGGACATAACCCTGATCTGGACCGGAGTGTACTGGTAAATGAAACCGGCGACTCCAAGCTTGTTCGTGTGCGGACCTTCCGCGGCTTTCTGGTAAATTGTTGCGAACCATTGGAGGTGACGATGGGAGAGAAATCTTTCACCCTCTCTCCGCTGGAAGGTATGGCTTTTTTTGTGCAGGAACCGGAGAAATTCCGCATACCCTCCGATGTGCTTGTGGTGGGTGTGGAGAACGGCGACAACTTTCGTCTGCTTCACCGTCAGCGACATTTGTTCAAGGCCCGGAAAGTACTCCTTGTGTCACGTTATCCTCAGTCGGATGACTTGCGCAACTGGCTCCTTTCGGTTCCCAATGATTACCTGCATTTCGGCGATTTCGACCTGGCCGGCATTCATATCTATCTCACCGAATTCTATAAATACCTGGGCAACCGGGCTTCTTTCTTTGTACCGGACGATATTGAAATAAAGCTGAAGAATGGAAATGCCACCTTGTACGACCGCCAGTATGCACGCTTCTGCCATCTGGTGCCGGAGGATGTACGCCTCATTCCGCTGGTAGAGATGATTCACCGTTATCATCGGGTTTACGAGCAGGAAGGATATATTTCTTCAATTGTTTTTAGGTAAAATTACGCTTTATTACCGCCGCATTGTTTCGATTGTGATGGAATGCGTCTATTTTTGTCCCTTATTGTGTACCTATGAACAAAAAACTGCTTAAATACTGGAAAAACTGCCTGCTGGATGCTGAGTGGAGTAACAGCATGTTCTATAAAGAGCCGCGCGTGACGCTGGCGTTTGAAGACCGTATGCCGGAGTCGATACCGGAAGAAGACATCGAACTGCTTTTCCCCGACGGAAGGGAAGACGGGAAGAAGTGTAAGGTGCGCATTGCCCCCTGTGTGCTGCTTCCCGAATATGAGAATGGCAAACCTATTGGTAAGACGTTTCCTGAATATCCTTTCTTCATTACGGCGATATTAGGCCCCGACGGCTCCTTGCATCTGCCCGAGAACCCGATGGACCGTGTGCCGATGTTCGTCCGCAAGTTTCTTTCGCCCAATGCCAAGGACGACCGTACCCTTGCTTCCCTCGACGAGGTGGACAGCCTGCTGAGTGCGTTCAAGACCGATGTGGCTACCGAGGAGGAATACTGGAAGGCGTGCGAAGCCCTCTTCCGGAAGGCTACCGGGATGACGTTTGCCGAAATGAATTACCCCGACCAGCCGGAGATGGTTATCACGAAGGCGCCCGTCACGGGGATGGCACAGAATATCCTGCGGTTGTACGACAAGCTGCTGGACTGCAAGGAAGACCTCCCGCTGCTGGAGTGCCTGACGCGCTGCGAGTGCGAACCGTTGCTTCCGCTTCCTTCCCGTCGGGAGGTTTATGCCAACAAGCGGCATCTGGCCCAGATGAGCAGTGATTTCCCCTTATCCGTTTCCCAGCGTGAAACGCTCGCCATGTACACCCATCCTCGTGGCAGCCGGATTTTTGCGGTCAACGGTCCTCCGGGAACGGGAAAGACCACTTTCCTGCAGACGGTCATAGCCAACCGGCTGGTGCATTCCGTGCTGTCGGACGGAGAACCTGAGCTTATTGTGGCCAGTTCGGTCAACAACCAGGCCATTACCAACATCCTCAAGGATTTCGAGATGGAAGCCGCTGAGACAGATACGGCCGAGGTAGGCCTGGCGGCACGCTGGTTGCCGGAACTGGATACGTTAGGCCTGTACCTGTCCGGAAAGGAAGAGCTGACTGAACGCTATGCCATGATGCTGAACACCCGAGGAAAGGGCTTTCCCGAAACGTACGACAATCCGGAGCGGGTGGACGAGTACCGCACGTACTACCTGGAGCTGTTCAACCGTTACTTCCATACCTCGTGCAAGGATGAAACAGAGTGTCAGCACTACCTTCGTGGACAGATGGCCCTGCTGAGGGACTGGATTGAAACGGGCTTGGAGGCTGCTGCACAGAAAGAATCCGGTGGTGTAAATGGAGGAAAGAATCTGCTTGTCCGGATGATGCAACACTTCCGCAAGACTTCTTCCGCCTACGAAGAAACCATGGCCCGCTGGGAGGAGAACGACGATTTCAGGGCACGCTACACCCGGCTGACGGAAGGAGAGGAGTACAGGAACCTGCCCTGCATGGAAGACATGGCCGTGCGCCTGGACATCAGTTACCGCTACCAGATGTTCTGGTATGCCATCCACTACCGTGAGGCCGAGTTCATCCGTCGTCTGAGCCGTTGCTCCGGAAACCTGAACCGTTCGGACCGTGCCGTCTACCTCGAGCGTCTGAGACGGCTGGCCTGCGTGATGCCGGTGTTCATCTCCACCTTCCATTCTCTTCCGCGCTATATGACCTGCAGCAGCGAGGGTAATCCCTCCGTGCCCCTCTACAATACCATCGACCTGCTCATCGTCGACGAGTCCGGACAGGTGTCGCCTGAACTTGCCGTACCCTCGTTCAGTCTGGCCCGGCAAGCCATCCTCGTGGGCGACATCGAACAGATAGAACCCATCTGGCCCGTAACTGGACAATACTCTTTCATCAACCTCCGCCGCTCCGGAGTGGTCACTTCGTCAAAAGGTCCGTTGTATGCTTTCCTGACCGAACACGGTTTCCTGTCCTCTTCCGGAAGCCTGATGAAAATGGCCCGCAAGAGTGGCAGCTATCAGGTGGACGGTGAACGCGGGGCCTTCCTGCGCGAGCACCGCCGTTGCCTGGACTCCATCATCGCCTATTGCAACGATTATGTGTACCACGGGCGACTGCTTCCCCTGAAAGGCGACCGTCCGAAATACACGCATCTTCCCTCCAAGGGCTATGTCCATGTGAACGGATACAGCCAGAAGGGAAAGACCGGAAGCCGATTCAATGAAGCCGAAGCTGCTGCCATTGTGAAATGGCTGTCGCGCGAGAAAAGAAAGCTGGAAGAAGCCTACGGAAAGCCTATTTCTCAGGTAGCCGCCATCGTTACCCCGTTCAAGGCACAGGAACGCCTTTTGCGCAAGCTGCTGTCCGGACTGCCCGATGCCGCAGACTTCGTTACGATGACCGTCGGCACCGTCCACTCGCTGCAAGGAGCTCAGTACCCGCTGGTGATATTCTCGCCCGTCAATTCGCCCAGTGATACTTCCTACTTTATGGAAGCAGGCGGAAAATACAACATGCTCAATGTGGCTGTGTCGCGTGCGCAATACCACTTCCTGGTGTTCGGCCACATGAACATCTTCCATCCCGACCGGGACACCCCGTCGGGCAACCTGGCCAAGTGGCTGTTCGACAGTCCGCGGAACGAAATCTCCTCCCACTTTCTCTATCAGGACGAAGAACCCCTCCTGAGCCAGTCGCTCGATGTGCCCCATCAGCCGGCCGGAGTCTGTCGCCTGTCCACTCTCAAAGCCCATACAGACCTCTTGCGTCAGGCTTTCCAGACGGCTCGCCAGAAAGTAGTGATTGTGTCGCCTTACATTTCCATCCGTGCCCTTGAAAGTGACAATTTGCTGCCCCTCATTCAGGAAGCGGTGAAACGAGGGGTAGAAGTGGTGGTCTATACCGACCATTACTTGGATAAGAAAGAGGGAGTGTTACGGGAAAATGCCGCGAAAGGTCGTCAGGCACTGGCCGAAAATCATGTTTGCCTGCAAATCCTGAAAGGTATCCACAACAAGACGCTAGTGGTGGACGACTGTCTGTTTGCGGAAGGCTCGTTCAACTGGCTTTCGGCCAGTCGGAATAAGAAAGATGCCCGTTACGAATGCTCCATCCAGGTTTATGCTCCGGCGGCTACGGAATACATCGAAAAACTGAAGAAAGAACTGGAAGACATTGAAGTGGAAGCTGTCATCTATAATCCGCCAGAGAGAAACATCCCTTGTCCCGGATTTTTCCAGTCGCCCTTTTATAACACGTGCACGGATGATACGCTGGAACACTTCAGGCAGCAAATCCGCCAGTTGGGTATCTCGAAGGACATTTCATCGGCCTCCGTGCAGGAACTCCGGAAAAAGCATCCGCGTCATGGAGAGCCCTGGACGGAGGAGGAAGTGCAGATTATCCGGCAACTGATGAACTACACCAACGATTTGCGCGTGTTCACCGACTGCCTGCAACGCAGCGAACGCTCCATCCGTTATAAAGTGGAGGGCACAGCCCCTTAATCCCCGGGGCTGGCTGCTCCTTTCCGGCAAAAACGCTATCTTTGCACAAATTATTCAAGCAGCCTATGCAACTCACCTATATCTTCCACAGCGGCTTTTCCCTCGAAACCGACCGCTGCATCCTCGTGTTCGACTACTGGATGGACCCTGCCGGCGTGATGCCCCGTCTGTTGCAGTCGCCCAAGCCCCTGTATGTCTTCTCCAGCCATTTCCATGAAGACCATTTTAACCGCGACATCTTCTCCTGGCGGACCCGGAAAGCGAACGTGCGCTACATCCTTTCGAAAGACATCCTGAAACACCGTCGGGCGCAGAAGGAAGAAGCCGACGCCTGGCTGGGGAAAGGTGCCACGTGGGAAGACGAACTCCTCCGCGTGACGGCCACCGGAAGCAACGACAGCGGCGTGTCGTGGGTGATAGAGACCGACGGCAAGCGTATCTTCCATGCCGGCGACCTGAACAACTGGTACGCCCGTTTCCTGACCGACGATTATCAGGGGGGACTGGTCTACAGCCCCGACTTCGGCATCGACATCAACCCTGCCAAGGAAGAAAAGCGTTTCTTGGGCGAGCTGAAAGACATCCGCAAGTTCACCGACCGTTTCGACGTGGTGATGTTCCCCGTAGACGGGCGCATCGGCAACGGCTACACCCGCGGAGCCCGTCAGTTCCTCGACGTGTTCCGTACCGGCCTGTTCGTGCCCATGCACTTCGTGGCCAGCGGTTTTGAATCAGCCTGGCGGATGAAAGAGTTTACCGACGCCAAGTCCGTCCCGTTTTGGTGCATCCATCGGGAAGGAGAGTGTTGCGAAGTGAAGGAGATTATCGCCCAGGCATCCCGTTAGTTGTGGTCGTACCGTTGGCCACCGGCCAGCAGATAGATTACCCCTATTATGGGTACTACTATGGAGCTGATGTTGATGGCCGATGCTTCGTCCATGAACAGCCTCAGGAGCAGGTAGCTCACGAAAACCAGTATGCCGATTGCGCAGAACACACGGCACATGAAGGCTTTGAGCCCTTTGACGTCGACTTTTTTCTGCTGCTCGGGCGTCATGGTGTTGTATCCTGCAATGAGCTTGGGGAATCTCCAGACGAGTAGTCCGAGCAGGATGAAGAAGGCTGAAAAGATGGGTATGAATGAGTTCATATTGTGAGGTTTATTTTTTTAGGGTATGATAAGTGTCTTCTGATTCTTCCGCAGCCATAAGCGGTTTCTCTTCTTCGTCAAAGGAATAACTCACGGTATGGTCTTTCAGGTAAATATGGTTGAGCGTATATTCCAGTGCCAGGAGCGTCTGTTCCCGTTTCTTGGGTTTCAACTCACATTCCCATATCGTCATGCAGTGCCACCCCATTCGTGCCAGTTCCTGCTGTACCCGCTTGTCACGCTCGATGTTGCGTGTGATTTTTCGTGTCCAGAACTCCGTGTTCGATTTGGGAATGACGTAATATTTGCAACCCTCATGACCATGCCAGAAACAGCCGTTGATAAAGATGCAGGTGCGGTATTTCCGCAGCACAATGTCTGGACGTCCCGGCAGACGCGGATGGTTCAGGCGGTATCTGAATCCGTGAGCAAACAGATACTTCCTGACTATCATTTCCGGCTTGGTGTTAGCCGAATGAATGGCAGCCATATTTTTGTGCCGCTGGTCTTTGGAGAGGACGTCCATGATTCTGTTGTTATTTTTTGTTACGGTTGGTGATTACCGTTCCTTTGATAATTTCACATTTGTTGTTTCGATATGTCTTATACGTACTTTGGGGCTGCATACAAAAATAATTGTTCAGTCCTCCCTGAGTGATGCCCAGTTCATCAGCCGTATGTCTGGAATAAAGAGCTGCGGGAGAACCATAAAACTCATATCTGCCTTCCATAATCAGCACTATTACATTCCTTTCATTCATGGAAAACTCCTCCTGCTAGTAAAGAAGTCATTTCGCTGTCGATAGCTTCCAGATAGCTTACGTTGTATTTATCTTTCCCATACCCGGTATATTCTTGCCATGGGTCATCACTGTTATGTGCCGGAATATCCTTGTAGGCGTCAGGATACATGTCATAAAAATGTTCCAGTAATTCTCGCGTATGCCACATAATGGCAATAGCTTCATCTTTAGTGATGGCAGAAGTTATCAGTGTTCCTCCATTCTTCCACTCAAAGTAAGGTTTGAATATGTCTGAATGAGGGATATTTCCTGCTGTGTAGTCTTTACGCATTTGAGTAAGGAACAGGTCTTGCTTCTTGAATATACTTTCCATGGTTATTTCTTATTTGGTGTAAATATAGTGATTATTTGTTTAATATAATAATATCTGAGGTTATATAAAGTAAAAAAACTCCTTTTATGGAGTGACGTTGTTAGGTATGGATTAGAACTAAAATTAGTTAGCATTTTCTTGCATTTTTCTAAAATTTGAGTTAAATTTACCTCGACACGTACGTGACGAGGTCTTGACACGTTCGTGATGATGTCTCGTCACGTTCGTGTCGCGACCTTGACAGCTACGTGTCGAGGTATTTTTGTATAAGCGTTTTTGAAAAAAGTATAATGACAATATAACTAAAACGATTATGGCTATAAAATTTGATTTGTTTGAGAATCCGGTAAAGGAGGGAGTTTCCGTACCGAAGTTGCATGCAAAAGTGGTTACCAAAGATGTAGTGACCACCCGTGAAATCCGTGAAGCGATACGCAGGAAATGTACCGTCTCTCCAGCCGATGTGGCAGCCGTCATCACGGCCCTGAACGATGAACTTTATGAGAACCTGAGCAACGGATATGCGGTGCATTTGGAAGGAATCGGCTATTTCAGTCTGAGCCTGAAGTGTGCGCCGGACATTAATCCGAAGTATATTAAGGATGACGATGTACAGGTGAGAAGCATCAAGTTCACGCCCGACAAGGATTTGATTGACCGCTTTCAGAGTGTGTATCTGGAGCGCAAGGTAGACGAGGCGCATCATTCTACTAAGTTGGACGAGGAAGAGGTGAAACAGAAGTTAACGGAGTATTTCAAGGCGCATTCTTTCCTGCAACGCCGCGATTTTGAACGGCTCACTGGGTTTAATTCGTCGAAGTCTACTCGGGTGATTCGGGAGTTGGTGAAGGATGGGGTGTTGAAGAATGCGGGGACGAAGTATCAGCCGGTGTATGTGGTGGGGGAGAAGTAATATTTTATATGTTGTCTATATGAAAAATTAGATGTAACTTTGTTCAAACTTGAGAGAAATATTAAATAGTTGGAAATCAAAATATTAAAAGTTTAAAAGGGAAAAGAATGTTGATATTTGTGTGTCCTGAAATCTACAAAATTATAATATATGTCTGAACGTATAAATAATATAATAGACGATATAAAAGAGCAATATCTTGAAGACGATAATAATATTCCTTGGATTATTGGCTTTAGTGGAGGTAAAGATAGTACTGTTGTATTAACACTTGTATGGGAAGCTTTACTTTCAATACGAGAAAAATTGGGTGCCTCAGCGCTCTCTAGACAAGTATATGTTGTGAATAATGATACTCTTGTTGAGAATCCTATTATAACTGATTATATTGTGGATGTTTTAGATTGTATAAGAACTGCAGCTATTGAGCAGAAACTTCCTATTAATGTAGAAATAACTGTTCCTAAACTAGAAGATAGTTTTTGGATTAGTTTTTTGGGGAAGGGATATCCTGTACCCAATAATACATTTAGATGGTGTACTGATAGATTAAAAATTAAACCTACTACTCAATTTATATTAGATAAGGTTGATGCTATGGGTGAGGCTATTATTCTTATAGGTACTCGTCTTAGTGAAAGTGCAACTCGGGCTAAATCAATTCGTAAACATGAGATTAAAGGTAAACGGTTAACTAAACATCCGTTAAATCCCAATACATATACTTATCCTCCTATAAAAGAACTATATCTTGAAGAAGTATGGCATATTATCCGGGAAATGCCTTCGCCATGGGGATATGATAATGATAAATTAGTTCAGATTTATGCAAATGCTTCTGCAGACGACTATGAATGTCCCACTGTTATAACTGATAAGACTCAACCCTCTTGTGGACAAAGTCGATTTGGTTGTTGGGTATGTACGGTTGTCAAAGAAGATAAGTCGATGAAGGCCCTTATAAATAATGGGAATGAATGGATGGCACCATTACTTCAATATCGAGATGAAATGGTTGAAGGTCGTAATATTTCTGAAAATCGATATCCAACTCGTAGAAATGGACAATTAGCAGTAGATGCGGATGGCCATAATATGGGAAATTATACATTTGAGTATAGATGTAATATGCTTCGTAAGTTATTAGAGCTACAGCGTGATATGCAGAAGATTAAACCTCATATGGAATTAATTTCTAATCAGGAGTTGGTTGCTATACAAATAAATTGGTATAGGGATGGCTATTTTATTCCTAAGGTAACAGATATATATAATGAAGTATATAAACGTAATATGCCACTTGAGAATATGCAATATCAAGAGCGATTAATTCTTGAGAAGGTATGTAAAGAGCATCCGGAGGACTACCATTTGATTAATGATTTAGTCTCATTACAAAAGAGTAAGACGATTTTGATGAATAATAATGGCTTGCAAGGAGATATTGAAAAACGATTAGATAACTATCTCAACAACAAATAGACAATGTTTATAGATTCTATAATACTACATAATTACAGGGCTTATAAAGGGCGTAACGAAACTTCATTTATTCCAGGAAAGAAAAATATATTTTTAATAGCTGGAAACAATGGGTTCGGGAAAACAACATTTCTTACATCATTAGTATGGTGTCTTTATGGGAAATTAATGGTAGATGTTGATGAAAAGTTTCGGCGAGATATTAATGATGCACAAGGTTATAAGAATTATGCTCGACAAAGTTTGCATAAAGAATTAGCCAATATTGTAGATTCGTATAAAATAAGCACTGAAGAACGAAAGCAGATTCTTAGAAATGGTTATTCTTCTGAAAATGAATGCATCAAAAATAATTCACAATATTATGTGGAAATAAGTATCACAAATGTATTTATTCCTTCTATACCTTGTCGTACAATAACAATTAGAAGAACTTATGACTATTTTCTAGAAATTGAGTCAATTGAGGTTTTGATTGATGGACAAATAAATGAGTTGGCGAAAGAAGTTGGCTATGATATATTCATAAATGATTTTATTTTATCTAAAGATATTGCTAAATTTTTCTTTTTTGATGCTGAGAAGATAGTAAATCTTGCTGAGGTGAAATCAATCGATGAGAAACGTCGATTGAGCTCTGCTTATAGTGAAGTTTTGGGCATAAAAAAATATGAAGATATCAAGCGTAATCTTGAAAATTTACGTCTTAAATTTAGAAAAAATGCTGGTTCAACAATAAGTAAAGCAAAATTAGATAAACTAACGTATAATGTAACAGATATTGAGAACCGAATTAAATCTAATGAAACAGAGCGTGAACGTATTGATGGAGATATCCAACGGTATCGAGTGGAATCAGTTCAACTTCAAGAGCGTTTGATTCGTGAAGGTAATGCTATAAGTGTTGAGGAACTTAAGAAACAAAAAGAGTTATGTTCAGTATTAAAAAATAAAGATTTAAAATTAAAGGAGCAATTACGTGATTTACTTGATATAGCTCCATTTGCTATTTCTGGTGGATTATTTGCAAGATTAGTAAATCAAGCAATCGCTGAGAAAAAAATAAAAAGTTCTGTGGCTAATTGCGCTGCAATTAATACAGCACTTCAATCTACTCGGTTACAATTAATAGAAATGGTTCCAAAACTGGATTTGTCTGAGACACAACGAAAAGCTATTGAGAAATTAATAGCGAATGTATTTAGTCAAAATATTATACAAACGGACCATGCTCAATCAGCAAATATAAAAGTTTTATTGGATTATAATGACAATGAAATAAATGAATTACAGGCTTTGTTTGATCATATTAGATATTCATTTAATACTATGTTCAAACAATTAGTCAAAGATATTAAGAATAATGCTCTTTTTCTTGCAAAAACTCAACGAAAAATTGCTGCGGCTGAGTATGATGATGACAATGCTGAAATTAAAGAGCTCAGACGGCAGAAGAATGAGGTTGATGAGTTATTGTCACAATTCGAACTTCAGTCTAGGCAATTGTCAGAACAGATTGGTACTTTAAATAAAGAACTTAGTGTTTATAAAAAACAATTATCAGAAGTTGCCAAACATGTTCGAGTAGATAAGTCTGATAAAGCTAAAGATGTTATTGCAGAGCGTCTAATAACAGAATTAACTACTTTCTTATTTGAATTACGGGCTAAACGTAAATTCTCACTTGAGAAAAAGATTATGGCAGGTATAGATATGTTGATGCATAAAATAGATTTTATTCATAATGTACGAATTGATTTAAAAGATGACATTATTGAAATAGACTTATTAGATAAAGCCGGAGAAATTATTAATAAAGAAAAATTATCGAAAGGAGAACAACAACTTTATGCTACAGCAATACTGAATGCTCTTGTTGAAGAATCTGGCATTGAGTTTCCAGTATTCATAGATAGCCCGTTGCAAAAATTTGATAGTATACATTCGCATAATATTATAACTAAGTTTTATCCAAATGTATCGAAGCAGGTTGTAATTTTTCCATTAGTCGGGAAAGAACTATCTGAAGATGAATATAATGCTTTGCTCCCGAATGTAAATAGTGTGTATATAATTGAAAATGATGATGCATGTTCTTCCTTTAAAGAAATTGCACCTGAAAAACTTTTTAAAACGCTGTCATAAGTATGTTTACATCAATAAAAACATCTAAAGCTAATAAGGATATTGTTACAGATTTGAACCGGAAATTTAATTTAGGTGCAGAAAATATTATTGCTCGTATTGCTTTTGCATATTCTTTATCTCAAGATCGTTTATTATCATTATCTAATATTGCAGACTCTCAGGGGAAAGAATATAGTAAACATGTTTTATTTGGTGATAATTTGCCATACTATATAGGACTTATTTGCGTGAAATATGGTCTTTATAAAACTGATAAGGATATTCCTAAATATGTAAAATTGCATATTGACGATGGCTTGCAACTTATGAATGAAGAATTGCATGACAATCCCAATTTAAATGGATATGATTACTTGATAGATAAAATTAACCATGGTTTGGAGGATATTATATGTTAAGTGACGTATTTTTCAAACACAACTATTCATCAGGGTATGATGAACCTAAAGATTTCTTTACTGAGGCCTTAATTGAAAGTTCTACTTTTGATTTAGGTCTAGGATTTTTTTCATCCAGTGGAATCAGAAGTCTTTCGTATGGTTTTGCCTTATTTATTGCAAATGGTGGTAAGATGAGAGTTGTTATGAATCATATTTTGAGCCAAGAAGATAAAGAAGTTATAGAAAGGGGGCAAAAACATCTGGTAGAGGATTTTGAGAGCAATATATTGCTTGATATTAAAAAATTAGTAGAAACACTGTCTAAAGAGGATGAACAATTTTTTCGTTGTCTATCATATTTAATTTCCATTAATAGAATTGAATTTGTTGCTACAATCTCTACGAAAGGGGGATTGGGACATGATAAATATGGAATATTCAAAGATGAAAATGGTAATAAGGTAGCTTTCATAGGTTCTGCTAATTTCTCACAATCAGCATTAGAGTTAAATGGAGAAACGATAACAGTATTTACGTCCCCTAATGATGATAAGAGGATTGCTGAATATCAAACATTATTTGATCAATCTTGGGAAAATGATACACCTCATCTTATTCATATACCAATAGAGCATGTAAAAACATTTATTCGTGAAAAATTTCCAGAGACTTCTCTAACGAATTTGTTGGAAGAAGGTCTTAATTTAAGAGAGAATATCGAAGGAGATAATAATATTCCAACAGAATATTGTAAACCTGTATCAAGAAGAATTCTTGATAAAATAGAATCAAAAGAGCAAGAACCTAGGTTCCCATTTCCGGAGGAAAGACAAATACAGATAGATGCATACAATGCATGGATAGGAAATGGTAAAAAAGGTATATTTGCTATGGCAACCGGTTCTGGTAAAACCGTTACAGCTCTTAATTGCATAAGAAAACAGTATAAGGAGAATGGATATTATAAAGCTATTATTGTAGTACCCACACAAGCTTTAGCAATACAATGGGAGCATGAAACTAAATCTTTTAATTTCCAGAATATTGTTTCAACACATTCTGATAAAGATTGGAAAAACATATTAAGCAGATATATAACAAGAAGTTTACTGGATTCAACAAAAAGTATTATACTTATTACGACATATGCTACTTTTAATAGAAATGATATACAATCATTTCTTAAGAAAGTTAGAGGAGCAGAAACTTTTATTTATGTTGCAGACGAAGCCCATAATATAGGTTCCCAGAATTCTTTAAAGCATTTACCTGAAATGATTAATTGGCGAATAGGGCTATCGGCAACTCCTGAAAGAATTTATGATGATTTAGGCTCAGAAAAATTATATGAGTTCTTTAATTCAAAGCCTCCTAAATATACGTATAGATATACAATGAAACAGGCGATTGAAGAAGGAATTTTATGTCATTATGATTATTATCCTATTTTCATAGAGTTAACTAGTTCAGAGATGGAAGAATACGAAAGGATTTCTGATCAGTTAAGAAAATATATTGATGCTGATACGGGGAAATATAAACCTGATGCAGAAAAATTATTATTAAAGCGAAAAAGGATTATTCATAAAGCTGAAAATAAAAAGATTGCTATCTCAGATTTATTAGAGGAATTGAAGCAAAAACAAAAATTAGATTACACTTTCGTTTTTGTGCCGGAAGGGTATGAGCCTGATTATTCAATTAATGATTCTTATAATATTAATCAGGATGATATACATATTATAGATGAATATGCTCAAATGTTTAAAGAGCATGGCTATAGTTATCATAAATATATAAGTGGGTTAGATGACGCTCCGAATATATTGCAAAATTTTGCTGATGGAGATATTCAGATTCTCCTTTCGATGAAATGTCTTGATGAAGGAGTAGACATTCCCCGGGCAGAACATGCAATATTTTGTTCAAGTACGGGAAATCCTCGTCAATTTGTTCAACGTCGTGGACGTGTATTAAGAAAATGTAAAGGAAAAGAAAAAGCAAAGATTTGGGATTTAATTGTTACACCTCCTAACATATTAGATGAATCCAATAGTATAGAAAGAAATCTGTTTTTTAATGAAGTTAAGAGAATTATAAACTTTGCAGCTCTTGCTGATAATCAAATAGATATTTTATATGGGAAGTTATTAACCTATTGTGAAGCTTTAAGAATTAATCTATTTGATTTGCTTGATAGAGAGAATAATAACTATAAATAAAAAGAATTATGGCTATACAGGACGAAATGTATAAAGCAATAGAGAAGGAAATTAATCAAACGGTTGAGGCTGGAACGGAAAAAATAACCGTAAATTTTGAAAAAGCTAAAGAGGTTGCGAAAATGTTAACAGATTTGTCTACAAATGTGGGCGATGCTGATACATTAACAAACCAGTATATTGCAAATATAAAGAATATCTGTAATTCGTAAGAACTAAGACTATGATTATAAAGAATATTACTATTGAAAATTTTCAATCCTATTATGAGAATCAAACCATGGATTTTTCCAAAGGGCTTAATCTTATAATTGGTAATGGCGGAAAAGGGAAATCAAAACTTTTCAATGCATTCTATTGGGTTTTATTTGGTAAAATATACATAACGGGTATTGGTTGGTGTACAACAGATAATTTACCTCAATCAGCTAAGTTTGCAATGCAACGTTATGAATTTATTAATAAAAGGGCCCTTTACAAAGCGAATATTGGTGAAGAAGTTACTGCTTCTGTTCAAATTGAGTTGGAAGACGATAAGGGTATCAACTATATAGTAGATCGTTCAGTTTGTGCTTTAAGACTTGAAGGAGATGATTGGGATTCAGATAAAGTCTGGGAAGTACGGCCTAATATTTTAAAAGTTTCATTTGATTCTGCTACAGGAACGAGAGTACTTAATGATTTATTGGCGGAAGATAAAATTAATGAATTATTTCCAGATGGCATAAGAAATTATATTTGGTTTCAAGGTGAATCGTTAGAAAGTTTAATCAACTTTAGAAATAAAGAAACATTGAAAGCCGCCGTGAAACATATCTCATATTTTCCTTATTACGAGAAACTTTCTGAGATAATTAGTAAATCAAAGGTGAAAATAGCAGGAATAGAAAGTCGGAAGCTAAAAGAGCAAAATAAACATAATGCTAATGTCAAAGATTTATTGTCTGCTATAGATAGCCTAAACTACAGAATTAGTAAAGAAGAAGAGATAAAGAAGCAACTTGAGGCTAATATTGAGACAGTAAAGATTGCATTAGCGGACGGCGAAAGTAAGATATCAGGTCTTGCAAGTTATACTACGTTAGTTAAAAAGTATAAGGATTGTGAGAATGAAATAAGTCGTTTATTATCAGAAATGACACGTATTGATGATTTCCAGCGTGAAAAACTTCCTTCATTGTGGATACTTCGTGGTATTGAGCCCATGATTGTGAAATGTAAGGACATTATAGAAAGGCATAAGGAGGAAGAATATACGGTTCCAGAGAAAAGGTATTTAGATAATCCTAGTCGCTCAAAATTAGAAGAAATACTTAGAGAGAAGAAATGCTTTGTTTGTGGTACTGAATTTACTGAGAATGATGCTCAATACCATTATATCCTTGAGCGATTAAAATTGCAGGAGGATTATTTAAGAGAGATGGATGAATACACAAATAATATGCAACTCTCAAAACGGTTTAATATGTTTGTGGGAAAGATACAGGATTATCCAGATGCATTACTTATTTCATTATCTAAAATAGATAAACAATGGAAAGATAGTGAAAATGATTTGGAAAGATATATGGCTCAAAGAAAACGAAAACAAAGTGAAAAAGAAAAACTTGATGATCAAATTGACGAGATTAGGAAAAAGCATGGAGTTGATCCTGTGAATGAAGCTGAGACTGCGGGTCTTATAGATTCAAGAATTCGTGCCAGTCGACGAAATTTAGACATGTTGCAGCGTAAATTAGATATTTCTAAACAGTCCCTCACTAATTATAAAAGTGACTTGCGTGTGAAGGAAAAAGACCTTGAGAAACTTGGAGATAAAGATGCAACAATAACTAAAGTTCCAGAGACAGAATGGAAAAATATTTCTACATTTCTAGAAAACATATGTAAGAGAGTTCAAGAGAATGCAAGGAAAGATCTTCTTCGCAAAATAGAAGAAAGAGCAAATATATTTTATGCGAAATTTACAGAACACGATAACGGTTATAAAGGTTGTGTTAAAATAGGAGATGATTATTCTATTGAATTTGATGCCGGACTTAATACTAGTCATGAGGATAGAAAGAAAATGAGTATCATCAATGCATTGTTATCATTAAATCAGGAAGCTATGGGCATTTATTATCCATTCATTAGTGATGCGCCGACATCAAGCTTTGACCTTGAGACAACGCATAAATATCTGCTTGGTATTAAAGATATTTTTGAACAGTCAATAATTTTGACCAAAGATGTTGACTTGGATAGTGACAAATATATTGATTTAAGAAATCAAAGTAATGTCTCTAGAATTTATAACTTAGAAAGTGAAATCTATAGTGGAGATGTTAACCGTGGGCAACATGAAGTTTCTACAAAAATTGTGGTACTAAAATAAATTTTATATGGAAAATATATTTGAAATAAAGTTTTCGTTTGAACAATATGTCAAGGATAATGTTATTCTTAAATTCTCAAATAAACAAGGTGGTGCCTACAATGTGTTCTCATATCATTGGCAATGTTTTGTCTGGGCTGCAGTCGTAGGTTTTATGCACGATGAGCGCAAATCGTTACAGTCCCCTATTGCAGACCGACCTTTTAGTTTGAACACAATGTGCAATGGTGGTGGCGAAAAAGATGCGGAAGCATTATTGTGTATGTGCATAGCTAAGGCTGGTTCACTTGAAATAATGAAAGAGCCATCAAAAGCTATTGACTTAATAAATGAATATGCTAATGGTGGGTTTTATTATATAATGAAAATGATGCAAGATCAATCGATTTCTAATGACTTGGAATGGGTTAAGCAAGAAATATTTGGAAGATAATTATGAGCAAGAAGTATACTATATTAGAGGCCGCAAAGGAGGTGTTGTTATCTTTTAACAACCAACCGATGTCTGTAGCAGAAATTTATACAAAGATTCTTGAACGATCTTTATATACATTTCGAGCCCAAGCCCCTGTTTCTGTATTAAGAGGTGAACTTAGAAGTCATTCATTAGGTATAGATTTTCCAACTGCGTCATCGAAGAAGTATTTCATATATGATGAATCTAACAGAAAATTTCGTGTCAATGAAGAAAATAAAGAGCGAGTGAAGAATAATGCAAAGGACCAGGCTTCTTTACGGACTGTTCGAGAGTTACATCATGAGTATGTAGAAGCATTCCAACAAAAGATTCTTCGTCAATTGAAGAATCTCAATCCATACGAATTTGAGAAGTTCTGCATGAATCTTTTGGACGTCTATGGTTTCTCAGATTTATCAGTTACCCAAAAGAGTAAGGATGGAGGGATTGATGGATTTGGTAAATTAAAAATAGGATTGGCGCATATGAGTGTAGCGTTTCAATGCAAAAGATGGAATGTTGGCTTTGTTGGGAGAAAAGAAATAGATGCGTTTAGAGGCGCCATTCAAGGGGAGTATGAACAAGGAATATTCTTCACTACATCGTCGTTTACCAAAGATGCTATGGGCTGCTCTATTAAACATGGGGCAGTGCCTATAATTCTGATTGATGGCGAAATGATTGTAAAGTTTATGATTGAAAAGCAATTTGGAATAGAACATGAAAATCTGCCAATATATATAAATGCTTTAGATCAAATTTTGTTATAAATTAAATTATTTATTATGAATACTAATGTTATTGAGGGTAACCCTACAAAAAAATTTTTTATTGAGATGATAACAAGAGATATCTCAATAGAAGATGCAATTATTGATTTGCTAGATAATTCAATAGATGGAGCTACTCAAATTAATCCTGACAATTTAAATGGTTTTATTATTGATATTAAGATAGATGAAAATAGACTATGTATAAAAGATAATTGTGGTGGTTTTTCTCTTGAGAGAGCTCAGAAATATGCATTTAGATTTGGAAGGCCGGAGGATGCTCCGACAATAAACAACTCTGTTGGTAGATTTGGAATAGGAATGAAAAGGGCTTTATTTAAAATGGGAGAGAAGTTTTCTGTAGAATCTCAAAAGAATCAAGAACATTTTATAGTAAATGTTGATGTAAATGAATGGTGTAACAAGACTAAACAAGTTACTTCTTTAGATGGTAACCCTGTCGAAATTGATGATTGGACATTTAATGCTACAATCCTTAATAGTCAAAATGTTGTAAGCATCCGATAAAGTACACATTGTAGATTCATAAAACAACAAACTCTTCTTA